>ERZ773233.931-NODE-931-length-17857-cov-4.490338_pt1 | contig 17857 bp, 24 predicted proteins | sample MGYA00580991_ERZ773233 | MGnify/ENA primary metagenome ERZ773233 (study PRJEB29015, sample SAMEA2738178) | human oral metagenome | biome: human oral; feature: human-associated habitat; material: saliva | place: China | collected 2161 ...
CTCATCGATAGCGTTGGCGTACTTGGTGCCTAAGTCTTCTATCATTTCACGATAGATTTTCACGGCTTTATCTACATTGTCAAGTTCGGAGGTTTGTAGTTCCATTTGCTGCTTGGGGCGACCAAAGAACCAACCTGCTAAGCCCGATAATACCATACCGATAAACGAACCAAAATGCTCTTTAAGTACTTCTGTTATCCATTCCATTGTGATGTATTTTTTAAGTTATTTTCCCTTTTCCTTCACTTATAGTAGCACCCGTTTGGGCGGATGCCGTTCCTGTTGTGTTTACACTGATACCGGCAGCTACTGTTACCTCGCCACTGCAGACAAAGTCGTGAATAAGAGAGGCTAAGCGTTCGGCGTACTCTCTTGGGCTTGCCTCTGTCTTGGTAAGCATATCCTGCTGAAGGTCGATAATGCCTTGTGTTAGGGCTTGTTTGTTTAGTGCCATAGTGCGTTTATTTTGTTGTTAATCTCTTCAAACTTCACTACATTATTCGGGGCAAAGTTGCCAGGGCCTGCGGGGGTTTGTATGATTGCGTTTTTAAGTTCGTTTAAAAAGTCATTTAAAAGGGTTTTAAAATCGGCTTGCTCATTTTTGAGTTGTAGTTTGCCGTCTTCTATCTTTAGGGTAAAACCTCCTAAGATGCATTCTACTTTCTCCAGCTCGGAGGTTCCTACTACTATTGCTGTTTCCTTGTTGATAAAAGCCACGCATACCAGCGAACCCACTTTAGGCTGTAGGTAAAAACCTCCTTGTTCAAAATCTACTACTAAATACACATCGTTAATGGGCGAGCTGCCGTCTAAGGGACTTACATCAGCGGTTTTAGCCTCCTCATCTACAGAGGTTACCTCGCACACCTTGGCGTATAGTTCCTGCCCCGTATTGGCTAATTGCTGTATCAGTTCTTTTATCATAATGCGTTCCCTAATTCAATCTTTTGTCGGTAGCCATTGGTACCGAAACTAACCTCATTCTTTTTCACTAAATAAGTACCACTATTGCCGTCGGAGGCAAGGATTTCCACCATATCGCACTTACTTACTTCGGGTACACCAAAAGTCTCAAACGAGCCCTTAAAGCCGCTTTGCTTATATCGTTCTAAGGCTTGTAGGGCGTACTTCTTTAGCTCCTCCTCTGTTAGTCCGTCTATGCGGAGCTTTATGACCTCGCCATCTTTGTCGCCGTACTCGTAGGTGATTTTCTTATGCTTGGCGTTAAAACTCTGTGCCTCCACACGTACCCTTATATCGTCTTTTTCTCTATAGGTAAAGTCCTCACTGATGATGTTTTTGCCGTGTTTAAAAAGGTGCTTATTGCGGTTGTCTGTAGGGTAAGCCAAGCCGATGTACAATACCGATTGCCCCTCAATAAACCTAAAGTAACTACTAAGCATTACCTTGTCCTTTAGTTCCTGCAACTCTTGCGATATGTTGGGCTGGGTGATACGCCACGCTCCTACGTGTATGTTATCGTCAATGAGTTTGTAGGCGATATTCGTGTCCTTGAGTAGGTGTTCCACTATCTCTTTGAGGGTAGCGTTCTTAAAGGCTTTGGGCTTGGCTTTGAGGGTTTTTAGTAGGAACATACCATCTTCACATTTTATGGTGATAGGCGCTTTGGCATCTACCGAACGCACGTAACCTGCAAAGCGCACTTTTAAGTCATCATCATAACCGATCTCTACCGTAATACGGTCGCCGCGCTTTATTGGGGGCGTACCTTTTTCACTTACCCACCCCTGCCATTTGATATTACGAGGTAACTTAAGTTCGCAAGTATCGGTAAGGCTACTTGTATCTTCTACAATGTTGCATTCCGAAAGAGCCGTAAATACCCACTTTTTCTCACCCTCAATGGTTATTCTACTTACTAATTTTAACATACTCGTCTTGCTGTATTTGTTTTATTTCGTAAGGTTCGTCCGATAGCATTTGTACCTGTACGCTTTGGCGATTGCTGTGGGTTTCCTGCTGCAAGGAGAAAGAGGTAACTACTGCCGACTTAATGCCGAACGCATAGAGAAAGTCGCTTTCTACCTCCACAGCTTCGGGAGTAGTGAGTAGTTTGCGCAAGGTTTCTAACTGACTTAGCGGGTAGTCCTGCTTTGGCAATAAAAACGCCTCGTCAGCTTGTTCGTTAGGTTCATTCTCATAATCGGTAATAGCGAGGTCGAGGGTAATGTTGTAGTCGCCATTGCTAATATACTCCTTAATCGTGCCGTCACGCCCTTGTAGAGGGGTTGTTACTATGTTGCGCTGTTGGGTTATTGAGATAATCACTTCGGGGAATAATAAGCTGTAACGCTCGCCCTCGTGGTGGGTACTCATACGCAAGGAGGTAAGCCAAGGGCGGTTTTCTAAGTCGCTTGTTGCGACAAACTCGCCGTCAAACTTCTTAACCTCTAAAGGCTTGCCCGCTTGCATACCAAAACGAAAAGCCAAGTTTAAGGCTACCGTTTTGGCAATCGTTTCAGGTTGGGGTTGAAAGTTAAAGTGTATCATATTCGTCAATCATTAGCCCCTGCAAAGTCGGCAGTAGCAGTTAGTAACACCTCTCTTACAGCTTGCAATAGCTGCTGCTTATCTATACCTTTTTCAGTATTCATATAAACGTTAAAGTTATCCATCATCTTGCCAATACTAAGATTGCGCACTTTGTTTTCGCTCTTACTTTTGTCGCCCCCCACGCCTGTGCTGTTCATTGTTTTAGTAGCTGCCACGCCCCCAACAGTAGGTACAGCAGGTTTGTTTTGGGTAAGGTCGAAGCTGTCTTTGTTTTCTACTACCGTTACTTCTTGGGGTTTGTCGTCTTTTTTGGTGTTAGCTTTCTCCTCATCAGACACTAAATTCATATTTTTGCGAAACTCCTCTACACTGCCAGCGGCATTTGTAGCCCATTGCCAGCCTGTAAGCTCCGCCACCCAACCCAGTATCTTTTGCAAGGGGTGCATAATTACATCCAACAGCACCAACCCTATACGCTTAAGCGCGCCTAATATACCTTCTGATTTAAAGGCTTCGACGATGCTATCCCAATGCCGCTTAATCATCATAAAAGCACTGATGAGCATTCCTATAGGGCCTAACAGCACTAACATTGTACTACCAAAGCTATCAAAGTACTTAATAGCGGTAACAACATAGCCTATTAATAGGGCAATGGCACTTACTATACGCATTATAGGGTTCATATTCATTACAGCATTCAGTATGCCCTGTGCTACTGCCATTGCCTTGGTAACGCCTGCCCATACGGCTGTTTTTACGGATAGAATACCCGACCATAAGGCGGCGCGTTTTTCGGCATTGATTAAGAAAGTAATACCGTTATAAAGCCCTCTAAGCAAGGGAGCAAGATTGGTGATTTCTTTAGTAATATCTCCTATTACACTGGCATAGCCTATACCTCCTCCTGTAGCGTTAAAAAGCGCAATTTTAAAGTCTTCTACTTGTGCTGTAATTCGTGCATTTTTCTCTGCTGCACTTTCCATAATCACTCCCGCCTGTTCTACTGCCGAGTTGGTGCCCTCTATCTTTTGCGTCATCGCTTCAGCTTCATCAGCCGTATTGATAAGGGCAATGGCAGCCGCCATATTCTCCTTGCCAAATACCTTGGTCATTAGGGCAGTGTCGCCTTGTATCTTGCGTAAAGTCTTTAGGCGTTCGTGTAGGGGTATGCTGCTATCCGCCAAATAGTCGGTGCTAATACCTGCAGCTTTGAGTCCGTCAGCAGCCAGCTTGGAGGTGAAGCGACCTTCAGAAAGAGTAGTCAGTACGTTGCGTAAGGCAACTCCTCCTTCGCTTCCTTTCTTGCCTGCTTGGTCGAGAAGCTGAATATAGGCGTTGGTTTCAGCAAATGATAACCCAGTAGTTTTGGCTACCATACCTACCTGCTCTAATGCCTGCTTGATTTGTGGGAGTTCAGCCGAACCATTTTGGGCAGCTGCCGACATTACATTCATCATCTCGGTCATCATCTTTGCCGCCTTGATAGGATCTTCCATACTTACCCCGAACTGGTTCAGCGAGGTGTTGAGTACATCGGTAGCGGCTATGGTGTCGCCTCCCATTTGCTTGGAAAGGATATTCACATTCTCGCCCATCAGCTTCATTGCCTCGCTACTTTTGGCAATATCGGGGCTAAGCTGTGAAAGCATCATCTTATAGGCTTCCACGTTATCTACTGCCGAAGTACCAAAGGTTTTAGCCGTATCACGTGCCGCCATTTCTATGGCTTTCAGTCCCTCACCTGTAACGCCTGTGATAGCCGAAAGTTCGGCGAGGTTCTTTTCAAGGGCGATACCAGGGGCAGAAAGGCTACTTAGTGAGGTAGCTGTCCTATCGGCAAAGTCCAGCATAGCTGCAAAATTCAGCTTAGAAAGATTAGTGCTTTCTTTAACGCTTTTAGCCACCCCCTCAATAGCTTTTGTAGTGTTTTCGGAGAAAGTGTTGAGCGTCTGATTGATTTGAGTAATTTCAGCTTGTAGTATGTCAATGTTTTTAAACAAACCGACAAATATAGCCGACACATCATTACCGCCTGCCACATTAAAATTTATTCCGAAATTAAACGAGTTATTCATTTTAATTTTGTATATTTGCCGCGTTAAACATTGTTACTTATGAAAGCGCTTTATTGGATATTAAACATTATTGCTATCTTCTTAACCCTTATAGGGTTCCTTTGCCAATGGTTATTTGGCTTTGGAGGCACTATGTCGGGTTATAGCCTGCTTACGCTTGTGGTATTAGTAGTTTTGAACTTCTTAACCAATGGCTGGTTTGACCTACCCACCCATAAGTACCTTAAATAATTCGGCTTGGTTTTGCATACGCCAATGCTCTAACCACATTGCTTGCGCATAGAATTTGCACCATTGGCTGGCTTGCAGGCTTTCGGGGGCTACCCCAAAGTTGGTGCGTATGAGTGCCTCTGCTTTCCATTCTTCTCTGTTATTAGGCTCTACACTATCCTTATCAGATAGCAACGAGCCTACAAGTTTTTTGCATTTGCCTTAGTTTGCTGTATGCGTGCCAATAAGGCTTCTACTGCTTTTAGCTTCAATAAATCGCGGTTTGCTATTGCCTCATCGGCTTTTACTACACAATTAACGTATGCAGCTTGGGCTGATTTTACCTCGTCTGTCTTAGCCATTTTGGTAATAACCTCCAACTGCTTAAAGGTAGGTTCTTTGAAAATCACTTGGTGGGTTTTACCTTCTGAAGCTACTTCTACCAGTACCAGTTCGCCGTGTTCCTCTTTAAGGGTTTGTATCTCGGCAGCCGATAATCCGCAAATAGTAGCGGACTCGTCAGCTTTATTATCTTCTACAAATGTGTATTTATCTTCCATTTTTACTTCTTTTTAATACTTGCTTGTGGGTGCTACTCACTAAATGCTTTTATCCACTACGTGACTTACAATGAGTGGTAATTCTACTTCTTTGTGCATATCGCCCTCTTTCCACTCAAAGGGTGTCTTTTGGAACTCACAATTCTTTAAGATATGCGTTACCAAGGGCTGATTATCGGGCTGATAGTTCACTGTAATAGGGAAAGGCGCAATGCGGTGTAGCTGTCCGTTGGGGGCTTTAGCTTTCAGTGCCATTGCCGTTGAGGCAAGCACAGTGATAGAAGCGGTAGTCTTCACTCTGCCATACCCACGACTCACGGGGTGGCGACCCGCACCATATACGTTCTCTTTTTCCTGCTCCTCTTCGTACTTTATGGCAACAATACCTGTAACAGGTACGCCCCCGATAGTGCAGATGATATCTGCCCATCCGTATTCTCTTCCGTTGATAAGGGGTTCTAATTCTAACATTTTAAAGTGCTTTTAAACGATTATTAAATTACTATACACTAAGGGCAAAGCCAATAGCTACTTCTATCTCACGCATAGTTCCTACGGGTACTATTTTGAGTACTATTTCTAACTTGGAGGTTTGCAAAATGCGCTGACGAGGGTTGATATACACCTTATATCCGCTGAGCTCTCCGTTGCGCTTCATTGCATCCAAAGGCTCCTCACAAAGGGCACTAATAGCCGATACGGTTGCTGTTTGTAGGCTGCCCGTGTCGGGGTCAATATAGGCAGGCCCTGAAATCTTAGGTACCAGCACACGGTTGAGTTCACGGATAGCCTTGTCGATAGTGCGGTTATTCTCTATATAGGCAAAGTCGCTGTTGGCAGCGGTTGCAGTGAAACTATCATTGAAATAGGTGCCTGCATTGCCTGCATACTGGGTAAGAAAAATATACCCTTTGCCGTGCAAAGCTTCTACTTGTGCAGGGGTTAGGCTGCCAAGCTTGGTACCATCTGCTAAAGCAGGGACATCTAACTCAAGAGCTCGCAACACATCGCCTGTAAGACCTTTATTGTAAGCAACACTTACTAAGTTCTGCTTTTCTACCCAGCCAATGCTTTCGTGTACACTGGCTTTAGAAAGGGCTCCAAGGGCTACCCCTATACAACCTACTGCAGGAGTAGTTTGTGCAATATAAGCCCCACGTCCTGCTCCATCTTGACCTATAACCACGCTCACGAGTTCGGCACTTTTGGTATGCAAATCGGGGAGGTTAGCAATATCTTCGGCTTTGAGTTTAAAGCTATACAATAGGCTTGCAGGGGTGATACGTTTGGCTAACTCCTTGCCGATAGCGTTCAGCTTGCTAAGGGCGTTGTCTAAGCCCGAAAGCTCGGTTTTGAAGTCGCAAATGGCGATTTGTCGGAGTTTGCCCTGGGCGAATGCTTGCAGGGTTTTTACTTCGGTGTAATTGCCGTCGGCACTTGCTACCGATTGCACGTATAGCTTTGCCCCTTCATTGATACGAAAGAACTCGGTTATATGATAATGCAACACGGGGGTTGTATCGGGGAAAATATTCTTGCCGTTAAGCTCTTCTACTGAAAGCAATAAGGTAGGGGCAACGGCTGTCTCACCATAAACGATAAGCCCAGAGATATGGTCTTCACCTGCGAGCTCACGCCCTAAGCCTCCGTTTTTTCTTATGAATTTTACTCCGTTCATTGTTTAGCGTTTGTTTTGTTTGTTAGGTTTGAGTTCAAAACGTGTTTTGTCTTGCTCTTCAGAGGGGTCTAAGTTTTCTGAACTATCAGAGTTTTCTGAAGACTTTGGGGTTTCTGAATTGTCAGAAACTTCTGAACTATCAGTGCTTTCTGAAGGCTTTTGGGCTTCTGAATTGTCAGAAACTTCTGAATTATTAGTATTTTCTGAAGGCTCTGAGGGTTCAGCGGCTACTATTGTTTGAGGCTCTTCTGTTTCAGTAACTACCTCATTTTTTACTTCCTCTTTTTCTGTAGTTTCTTCTGTACGTACTACTTTTTTTACCTCTTTATTTTTGAGGGTTTGGGCGTGGTTTTGCGCGCCGTTTTCGGTGTAGAAGTATTTGCCGTCAGCGGTTTTGTAGGCTACATCTAAATTGGGGTTATCATTGAATATGGTATCCATAGGGTTTGTGTTATTAGTAAGGGGGGAAGGTTGCAGAAAAAGCGTGCTAATTGAGTTACTTTGGGGCTTTTCTGAGGCTTCCCCTCCTTTTTGGGTTAAACATTATTTCAGTGCAGCGATGTACTTTTTCTCCAAAGGCAAAGCAATGAAGTAGTGGCGATATGCCAATAGGTTTGCTTGGTTTTGGGTATCTTGCTTAGCTTCGGAATAGTACTGCTTAGTGAGTCCTGTTTTTTTGCGTACTGCATCTACAACAAAGGCTACTGAAGCGGGTTTATCAGTACTTGTAGGTACTTGGTCGAAAGCGATTTTTTGCCCTGCGGCATTGTAGTGAGGGTGCTGTTCGTAGGTTTTGATTTCAAAGCCTGCAATCACAGGGGCTGTTTGTCCGTTGCGATAGTTGATAAGTTGGTCACCAAAACGTTCTCTATCTTTAAGGAGGGCGTTGTAGTGGTCATAGCACAAGACAAGGCGGCGACCTTTGAGAGGCCATCCTGCTTTATCGCATTTTGCTTTGAGGGCTACAATGTCGTTGTAAGTACATTCAGTACCTGCAATGGTTAGTACTGGGGTAGCAGCGGTGTTTTGGTCGGGTGCAATAGCGTGTAATGCTTTTTTGTACTTAGTAACGCTAATTTCATTGGTGTGGCTACGGGTAACCGCATCAATTTTGTTGTAGCTTGCCCCGATGGTTTGGTCATCAGTAACCTTAGTAGGTTTTGTTTGATACTTGTCCAATTTTACCACTACTTCGTTGTCGGTGTAGTCTTGGATAGCGAGAGGATAGGTACTGTTATTAATCAGTACATCGGGTTTGAACTCGGTAGTAGGGATGTGAATTACGTTGTGTTCTCCCATTTGGGTTACATCGCCATCGAGTTCTTGCACGCCGTCTAAGAAGTCGGCATCGGCTCCTTGTGAAAGGGTTTGTCGTACGCGTGCCTCCCATATTTCTGGAAAATTCATTGCCATAGTTAATTCTGTTTTAAAAGGTTTTTAAATATCATTTAAATAGCTTGCTGTGCTACGATTTTAAATAGAAGCTACTAATTTTTGGTAGGCTTCTGGGTTGCTGTTTTTGAAAGCCAACTTTTCATCTAAAGAAAGTTTTTGAAAATCGTCCATAGTAGTTACTCCAGTGGTTCCTGCGGGTGTGGTTACACCTGTACCAAAGCTCTTTTTAGCAGGCAAAGCCTCCAAAGTAGCTTTTGCGAGCTCAAAGTCTTTAGCAGCCAAATCGGCAAATGTTTGTCGTTTGTCGGCAGTGATTTTACCACTTTTCACTGCCTCATCAAGCATTTGGACAGTAAGGGCTGCTTTTTGTGCTTTTTCTTTATTTACAAAAGCATTAAGCTGCTCTTCTGAAAGGGTGAGTTTTTCTTTCAGTTCGTCTCGTGTTTTAGAAAGTGCCAAGATAGCAGACTCTATTTCGTCTGCTGATAGTTCCTTGGTGCTGGCACTCATACCCAAGGCTACTAAGGCTAATTGTGTAAGTTGTAACTTCATATTGTTATCTGTGTTAATTGTTGTATTTGCCAATGATAGGCATAGCTCATTTATTTCTCTTTCGGTAAGTTCTTTGCCGTCCATATGTAGGCGCAAGGCGTTAGCATTGCTCGGTACGGCTACTATAGAGACTTCAGCAAGGATACACTTTGTAAGGGTTACCACATTATCTTTATATGATAAATCCTTTTCTGAAAAATATATTCCCATACTCGCCCCTTTGATAATCCCGCGCTCAACCTTTCCTGCTATGAGTTTAGCATTTTCGTCTTCCATATCAAACAAAGGTTCGGCAAAAAGTTTACCCTCTTCAATGGTAATGTCTTTCCAGCTTCCTATTACAGTCTGATTACTGCGAATGTGTCCATCAAGCATTACAGGGTTGAGTTTGAAGCGTGTTAGGTCAATTCCTGCGGTAAGTATCCGAAAGCCGTGCGAATTGACCACTGCTTCATCGTTCAATATAAATTTAGGCATAGGCTTTCATTTTTTTGTTAATCATTTTCGGGGCAAAATTCGTGAGCTTCTGTCGGGTATGCAAATAGTTGTTTAAGAGCTGAACAGTTTTGTTCACCCTTTGAACAAAGTTGTTCAAGGACTGAACAACTTGTTTTCTAATTGCCTTATTTGTAAGAATTTTGCCACAAAAAAATGGCAAAAACAAAAGAACAAACACGTATTAAGGCTGAACAATATTACATTGAAAATATTGAGGTTACCCAAGCAGAAGTAGCGGAACTCTACGGGGTTCGCCCTGCTACGATTGGCGAGTGGGTAAAGAAGTACGATTGGGAGGACAAGCGTCTGAACTTCCACGCTTCGCCTACTATTATCAAACAGAAGTTACAAGCTGAGACTATTAGGGTAATGAATGGACAAGAACCTACTTTCTCGGCTTCGGATGTGGGTAAGTTAATGGCTGCCTTAGATAGGTGCGAAACGCAGGCAGACCCTACTACTGTATATAAAGTGCTGAAAGAGCTGGATATGTTTATATCACAACAGGATGCGGGTTTTGCCGCTCAATGTACCAAGTATCACAAACAATTCTTACAACTAAAAGTAAAAAATGAGCAAGAACGATAAAATATACGCTAAACTCTTAGCCGATTACGACAAGCATTGCCTGCTGATTGCTAAGGCTACTTCGGTTAATATACACGAAACAGCTAAGGAAAAGGCAACTCGTATTAAGAACTTGGAGGGTGATTATGTACGTTGGTTTGAGTACTATTTTCCTAACTATGCTAAACAGAAGTGTGCGTGGTTTCACGCTCAATTAGCTAAGATGGTAGTAGGCAATAAACGTTTGCGCTTGCTTGCCGAGATGTACCGCTCGGCGGGGAAGTCGGTACATATAGATATGGGCATACCGCTGTACTTGTACTTTGCTAAGGGTGATTTGCGTTTTATGCTTTTGGTGGGGGAGACTGAACCTAAGGCTAAGAAGCTGCTGTCGGGCATACAGGCACAGCTGGAACACAACAACCGCTTGCAGAATGATTACGGCAAGAGGTCATCGGCGGGGGACTGGTCGGATGGTTCGTTTGTTACTAATGATGGGGTTCGGTTTATGTCGCTTGGTTTTGGACAAAACCCGCGAGGGGCACGAGAACAATCTGAGCGCCCCGACTATATAGTAGTAGATGATGTGGATAGCAAGAAGTCTATCCACAACGACCGTATTATGCGGGAAAGTGTAGATTATATTACTGAAGATGTATGGGGGTGTTTTGACAGTGAGGACAACGCTACTGAACGCTTTGTGTTTGCTAATAACAACTTCCACAAAAACTCAATCACGAACCGCCTTAAAACGTACTTTAATGAGGTGATTAACACGCCCAAAGAGGAGGGTAGTTATGAGGATAGTCCGCAAACAGAGTTCAAAATACTTACGGTGTGTGCGGTGAAAAACTTGCAGGACTTTACTCCTGAATGGATTGAGAAGACTTCGGCAGAGTACTGGCGTAATAAGTTTAAGAGTATGCCTTACCGCTCGTTTATGCGCGAGTATATGCACACACATATTGAAGATGGGGCTATCTTTAAGTACGAGGACATTCAGTATAAAAAGGCTTTACCGCTTTCCAAGTATGATAACCTATGCTTCTATGGGGACTTGTCATACAAAGAAAACGCCGACTATAAAGCCCTAATCTTGGTGGGTAATATAGGCAAGGAGTTTCATATACTACTGTGCTATATGCAGCAAAAAAGCCGTGCGCATTGTGCTAAATGGCTGTATGACCAGTATGAGAAGTATCGGTTAGACCGCTATAATATTCGTTATATGATTGAGGGGCTTTTTGCGATGGACGAGTTTGTAAGCGACTTTGACCAAGAGGGCGACAAGCGGGGGTACTATATCCCAATAGTAGCCGACAAACGCAGCAAGGCAGATAAGTTTGACCGTATAGAGAGCCTTGCGGGCTATTTTGAGCGCAAAAATGTGTGGTTCAATAGTGAGCAGAAAAACGCGGATATGCAGGTGCTTATTGACCAATTCTTAGCCTTTGAAAAGGGTTCGGGTGCTCACGATGATGGACCTGATGCTGTACACGGAGCTTTTAAATGGCTGGTAGGTCGCAACAGGCAAAGTAGCAACCAATACGCTTTTGGGGCGAGAGTTAATAACCATTATTGATATGTTTTTAGTTAAAGAAGATTTAAAGAATAACATCTACTCTTATCAAGTGGAGCAGATTACTGAGGGGGACGAGACTATTGTGCTGCAAGCGTTAGATACTGCTGAGCAGGAGGTAAAATCATACTTCTACACCAATGATAAAAAGGAATACCTTGATGGTCGCCCTCGATACGATGCGGAGGCTATCTTTGCAAAGCGTAGGGAAGAGCGCAACGCCCTTGTGGTGAGTTTATGCCTATCAGTAGCCAAGTGGTATATCGTTGATTTGTGCAATGCTGATATTATCTATGATCACGCCAAAGAACGCTACGACAGGGCGATAGAGTACCTTAAAAGGCTCGCTAAGGGTGAGGTAAATATCAGTTCACTACCTATTGTGCCTCGTACAGAGGAAAGCGAACAGCAAACAACCCCTTTTGTATATGGTTCTCGTAAAAAGTACAATCACGAATAAGTGGGTGACACCCATAGGCAATTATTATGAAAGATATAACCGTAACAACTGAATATGATTTGGAGGTCGTAGGGGGCGACTTTGTCCTTGGTGAAAGTACTGCCCAGCACGTGGAGTTCCTTTTGCTCTCCAAGCAAGGAGAGTGGAAGGAGTCGCCTATTACGGGCTGTAATATTCAGCAGGCACAGAATGGCAGTATTACCCGCGCCCTCGATAGGCATATACGCATACAATTAGAGGCAGACGGATTTAGTGCCGAAGTACTACAAATCACCGAGAAAGGTATTAATGTTAAAGGAAAATACAAGCAATGAAACCCTATAAGAACTATAAGAAACCTAAGAAAGCGGGCAATAACACTCTGCAACCTACCCGCAATATCGTTCCCAAGGCAATGGCGCGCACCCGTGCTGATGTACTTACGTGGAAAAATGCAATGGCAATGGCAGAGAACGTAGAGAACCCTAAAACGTTTCCCTACTATAATCTCGTGCGTGATATGATGCTTGACGCGCATACTACCTCACAAATAAAGAACCGAAAGCTGAAGACTATTTCGTCTAACTTCAGCATACAGAAGGCTAATGGTGAGACACACGAGGAGCTAACTAAAGCATTACAAAAGTCAGTGTGGTTTAATGAGATTATAAGCAACATTTTAGACAGCGAATACTTTGGTTATACCCTTATAGAGCTCAATCGGCAGGTAGCACCTGCGGGCAGTAATGAGGTGCCTTTCTCGGATGTAGAAGTAGCTTTAGTACCTCGCCAAAATGTAATACCTCAAAAGGGTATTATCCTAAAAGATTATACCGATGATAAGGGCTTAGACTATATAAATGCCTCTGAGTACGGCACGTGGTTGTTAGACTTTGGCAAGGCGGGCGACTTAGGGCTTATCAATCAGGCAATACCGCATATACTTTTCAGTCGCTTTGCCCAAAGCTGCTGGTCGGAGTTGTGCGAGATATACGGCATACCTCCCCGCGTAATGAAGACAAACACCCGCGACCGCCAAGCCCTTGCACGTGCTGAGAAGATGATGACCGATATGGGAGCTGCTGCGTGGTTTATCATTGACGAAACCGAGCAATTCGAGTGGGCAACCAATGGGGTACCCGCTACAGGAGAAGTGTATAACGGACTCATAAAACTGTGCCGTGATAATATCTCCTTGCTCATTTCGGGGGCTATCATCGGGCAAGACACTAAGTATGGTAGCAAAGGCAAAGAAGTAAGCTCGCAAGATATGTTGCAAGCCCTTGTGGATGCCGACCAAACAATGGTAGAGCAGTATATGAATGATAAAGTACTACCTGCTCTGTATGCTATTGGGGTACTCCCCGAAGAGGGCTTATCGCTCGTGTATGACCAAGCAGAGGACTTGGGCGAACTATGGACACGCACTAAGGAAATACTGCCCTATAAAGAAGTATCAGATGAGTGGTTAAAAGAAAAATTTGGCATTGAGGTTACAGGAAACAAAGCTCCTGCCACGCCTCAAAAACTCTCCTTAGATTTTTTCGACTAAGCCCCGACACTTATTTCGGGGCACTACACCTGAACCTACAAAAGCAATACGCTCCTTGCGATTGTCAGGCGTGCCAAGAAGCAAGATTAGCATCCTCACCCTCTGCCCCTCTCCCAAGTAGAGGGGATAAAGACCTTACTAAGGTGGCTAAGAAAGCGTTTGACTATTTGCATAAGAAAGGCACCTATAAACCCGAAGACCTTACCAAATACAAAGCCTACCGCGATCTGATTACGGCTACCGCTGAAGTGTTTAACACCGCTATCCCTCACGAGGTGCCTAATGAGATGAGAGCCTATTTAGAGAAAGATGTATTTATCTTTTCGGGGCTCAAAACCCATACACAGCTTACCGAAGCCCGTAGCAAACTCAAAGATGAGCAGGGCAATGTACGCCCCTATTATCAGTTTGAGCAGGAGATACTAAAGCTGAATAACACCTACAACCGTAACTACTTAGAAGCCGAGTACCAATTCGCTGTACAGAGCGCGCAAAGTGCCGCTAATTGGGCAAACCTCCAAGAAGATACAAGCAGGTATTGGCTCGAATATCGCACCGCAGGTGATGAGCGCGTAAGGCAAAGCCACGCCGCTTTGGCAGGAATATGTCTGCCCAAAGATGATGCCTTTTGGACAGAATACTACCCGCCTAATGGTTGGCGTTGTCGCTGTACGGCTGTAGAAGTATTGGCACGTGAAAACACCAAAAGCAACCCCGAAACTGCCAAAAAGGCAGGTGAGGAAGCCACAACCCAGATAGGAAAGAGCGGTAAGAATAAATTGGAGATGTTTCGCTTTAACCCAGGGCAGGAAAAGAAGGTATTTCCTCCCACTAATACCTATACCCAAGTAGTAGGAGCTGGGCAGGCACAGCAGGTGTTAAACAATATGCAACAAAGGCAAGAACCCGAATATACACCTACTAATATTCCTACTTATGAAAGTCAGTTAAATATAACAGTTGATAGGAGTATTTTTGAGGGCTTAACAAGAGAAACACCTTTGTATTTTAGAGAACCTATAGGATATAGAGCTATGAGTGGAGCCTATTATTCACCTACAAGTAATTTTGTGAAAATACCGATTGATAGTAGAAGACGAGAAAGCAACTGGTATGCAGAAGCGGTAGTTTATCACGAATTTGGACACGCTATTGACACTCATATAGGAATGAGACAAGACAGTAGAATAAAAGATGTAATGGATAAACATCGTAATATCTTTGCTGAAGATAGAAATAAAGGATACTTAGAAATTCAGAGAAATCTCAATGAAAAAATGAGAGAAGCTCAGAGAGAGAATAACCATAATTTAATGGAACAAATAGGGGCTTGTAGTGATACACTTATGTCCTTGAATAGTAATTTTGGTTCAGGACACTCAAGAAGATATTTTAGTATAGATGGAATGAAGGAAGCTGAGTTTATTGCACACGCTTTTGAAAATACCTTTGCAGGTAATGAAGTTTTTAGGGAGGTTATGCCTGATTTATATCAAGATACTATACAAATGATTAGAAGTTTTATACCAGAGTAAGTTGGTGAACAAAAATATCACTACACAAAACATCTTGTTCTGTAGCATAAGTAATTCTTTTTTGTTCTTTATCGGCTTTCTTTAAAAGAGCTAAAAAGCGACCTTCCTCATTATGAAGTAGAGAGAAGTTATAGAAGGTTTCTATATCTTGGGCGTAAATATCCTCCTCACTTCCTGAGTAATCACGTTTGCTGAGATATTTATTTAGTAAGTCCATAGTAAAAAGTATTTTAGGCAACAAAAGTACAAAATAAAAACAAAACAACAAGCAAATAAACACAAAACTTTTTTTAAATGGAGTTTAAAGACTTTTTAAATCACATCTTAACGGATACCAAAGTGAAGCTCACAGAAGCGTTTGACCGCAATTTTGAGCGTAAGGCTTTCTTTGATGATAAGTGGGCTAATACCCTTATACCCAATCGGCGTGGCTCGCTAATGATGCGCACAGGTACCCTGCGGCGGTCTATCCGTAGCAACATTGAAGGCACTACCGTACGCTGGACAAGCTCGGTGCCTTATGCCGATATTCAAAACAATGGCGGTGAGGTGGAAATAACGGCTAAAATGAAGCGTTATTTTTGGGCAATGTATTACAAAGCCATTGGGGCAGCCAAAGGGCGCAAAGGGGCAACACAAAAGGCTTTTTCGGTAGAAGCAGAGCACTGGAAAGCCCTTGCCTTAAAAAAAGTAGGTGACAGACTAAAAATACCTAAACGCCAATTTATAGGCAATCATACTGAAGTAAAACGTATGGTAGCCGAAATAGTAGATTTCAATATAAAAGAAGCACTAAATAACATACACCAATGAAAGCATTATTAGAGAAAATACAACAGAAAATAAGCGAGATTGCAGAACTTAAATACATAGATGAGAATTGGGGGCAGTTAGATTATTACAGCCCTAATATGCCAGTGCAATTCCCTTGCGCACTGATTGATGTGCAGCAGGTGCAGTTTACCAACCTTGGTAGGGATATGAGCAAGAAGCCTGTACAACGACAAATAGGGCAGGTATCTATAAAGATAACCATTGCTAATATGAGGCTTAGTAATAGCAGTATGCAGGCCCCAAGGAGACAAAAAGAAGAGGTATGGGCAATATGGGGTATTATAGAAAAGATACATCAGCAGCTACACGGGGTGTCGTTGCTACCTAATGTTTCAGCACTTATTAGAAGTTCGCAGAGCAGAACGCTGCGTGATGATGGGGTACAGGAATATGAAGTGTATTATAGTTGTGAAGTACAGAATTGTTAGAGCAAAGTTATGTGGACAATTAGGCGTAGGCTTGTAGCTCGGTATCTACATCTATACTTAGAATTTTGTAGAGTGTGCCTCGTGATATAAAGAACTTAGGGTATATAAACTCACGCCATATTACCGAGATAGGCATATAGCGATAGTCGTGGCGGTTAAACTCGTCCATTACAGCTTTGTAGCGGAGGAGTTGGTTACGCTGGTAACCCTGCTTTTTATGGGGTGTTTTTAGAGGCATTGCTTTTAAGGAGTTGATTTAACAATGCAAAAGTACGGCATAATTAGTAAATATGCAAATTAATGAAACGAGCCAATTAGCGAATGTAAAATTTGCTAATTGGCTCGTTTTAGATTATCCTATAGGCTTTTTTGAGATTGCGTTTAAAGTCTTCCAAAGGAGTTTCATTTTTTTGTTCTTGATAGCGGAACTCGGCGTGCTCTCGCTGTCGCTGCTCATCTATGAACTCAAAACGCTCCTTATCGTACTCTCGAAAGAACTTTAGTACCTTATCAATACCGAGACGCTCGTAAAACTCACCATATTCACCCGATAGTATGCGTTTGAATATGAGGGTAAGTTCGGTTATTTTAAGGTAGCCATATTCTGCAAGAAGCTGTGCAGCACAAAGGCGTATTTGGCTTTCAGTCATCGGTTTATTAAGGTTTAGCATCTCATTTAGATATATCAACCACAACATTATAAATTTCTCACAAAATGTATCTCCTTGTTCTCGTTTGATTTGATTAATAGAGGGAGAAGGTAGGTTAATTGCTTCGCCTAAAGTAGCTACCTTATAGCTGTACTTCATACAATTAGCGGGGGCATAGATCGTTAAGTATTTCTCGCTTGAAATTATTGCTATAGGCTGTTGTTGCACTATTGTTACCTCGTTTTGCATTTTGTAATATCTTATTAAGTTGTGAATTGATATACTTTATATCGGTATTTTTTTGGTGAAATGCATCCATCTTCTGCCAATTGCCAAGTAGGTATTGCCACGTGGAAAGGGCTTCGGTGTCGTTGGCTGATACTTGTTGCAGGTAGCTAACAATTTGCTTAAGGGCTTTTCCATCGGCTCCTGTGAACTTGGGAGGAAATCCGTATAAACGTTTATAAAAGTCGAACCATTCGTCTAAGAAATTTCCGTATAGACTTACAGGGTCTGGCACATCCTCACGATAAGAGACGCTGCCTCTCCATTGTTCTTGATAACGTTCTATATCTTCCTCTTGTGGGGGGAGGATAGCTCCGAGTTGTTGGTATTGCTGACTATTAAGCCCTCCGCTCTTGATTTCGATTTTGCAAAGCTCACCTTTATTATAGGAGAGCTTTAGGAGGGAGTGAGTTCTATGTATAGTTGCCGTGTAGGTTGTCATTGTTTTTTATAGTTTAATTAAGTAAGCGGGCATCAAAATAAAGTTGTCAAACTCAAACCCG
>ERZ773233.935-NODE-935-length-17823-cov-26.888620_pt1 | contig 17823 bp, 15 predicted proteins | sample MGYA00580991_ERZ773233 | MGnify/ENA primary metagenome ERZ773233 (study PRJEB29015, sample SAMEA2738178) | human oral metagenome | biome: human oral; feature: human-associated habitat; material: saliva | place: China | collected 2161 ...
TCCAGAAGGGGTTGAGATCGTTGACTACCACTAAAATTGCTCCGATTCACCCGGGTGAAGTCCTCATGGAGGACTTCATCGAGGGTTTTGGAATTACGCAGCATAAGCTTGCCGTCGCTATCGATGTTCCGCCCCGTCGTATCAATGAGATCGTCCATGGGAAGCGCGGGATCACGGCGGATACTGCCATGCGGCTGTCCCGCTACTTTGGCACGACCCCGGGGTTCTGGATGAACCTGCAGATGCGCTATGAGCTCGATCGTGCCGAAGATGTGCTGGGGGACACGTTGAGCGGAATCGTTCCGCTCACGATGGTCGAAGTCGCCTAAAAGGTCTCAATCTGACGAGGCAGTGGCCGGGTCGCGCATTGAGCGCGGCCCGGCCTTGTTGTGGCGCTGGCCTTGGGCTTGCGGCGGCGGCCCCTATGCGGCGTCAGCGGCCCTTAGGCGGCGTCGGTGTCTTTAGCGGGCTTGGGGGAGCCTTGGCCCGAAGTGGTGCGTAAAACCTTAGAGCTGGTGGGGCGCTCTAGGCGCACCAAGAGGTCAATTTGCTTAGGTTCATAGCCCAGCGAGATGCTCACATCCTGCTGAAGGCGGCTGCGTAGCGTAGACACAGTCCAGTCAATCTCGCACTCTTGAGACACGCTGGCATCAGCCTGAATCTGTAGGTGGCTCAAGGTGCCGCTAACCCACACCGTGCAGCGCTCCACCCCGCTCACGCCCTGCGCTCGCTCAGATAGGGCCTGCGACAAAACTTCTGGATCCAAGGTAGTGAGTAAAAGCCCCTCAGAGTCACTCAGGCGCATAGGTGAGGCCGCTACCCGGCGCGGAACCTGCATGAGAAGCAGCGCCAGACCACCAATGATGGCAAGCACTGAGGCCAGCGCAAGCACGGGTAAAAGCCAGTTTGCTTGACTGGCGACGGCGCCCACCCGCCCCTGCTTGCTAGCCAGGTAGGGGGCGGCGTCGGGCCAAAAACGAGCTAAACCCAGGCCCGAAGCCAGCAGCCAAGCGGAGGCGGCCACCAAAACAAAGCCACAGATAGCCAGGACGCACCGGTTTAGCGGGGCGGAAACTGAACGCATAATCGTGCCTCCTTAGCTCGCGTGCTTGACGCGCACGCGGCTGCCTTTAATGCCCACCGGGGCGAGCATTTGTAGGGCCTGGTCAGTCTGCTTTTGGGCGGCCTGCTGCACGGGCTCTAGCTCATCTAGGACGCTGTGGACGACGACGTTAACCCGCGAGCGGCGGGCAGTGGCCGAAACGGAGTTAGCACCGCCCAGCTGCTCAACCTGTAGCCTCACCAGTTTGGCCAGGTCACGGCGCCTAACTGCGGTCTGGCCAGGAATGTCGTCGGGGAGAATTTCGATGCGCTCGGGCCGCCCGGGCCATAGCGCCGCAATAATCATGATTAGGCCACAGGCCGCCACAACCCCGGCGGCAATAAGCGCCGCAGTGGAGCTAAGCGAAGTGGATTTGATGGCTTCAAGTGCGTGTAGGGCGTGGCGCGGCCAGTAGCCGGTAATGAGCCGCTGGCCGGTCAGCCAAACCCCCAGGCTTCCGCCGGCAAGCAGCAGCAGGGCTAGAACCACGCTGGAGCCGCTGCGTGAGGGGCGGCGAATGAGTTTTGGAACTTTTCTCATTTCAGGTTCTTCCTGCCTGGGCCGGCGGGGTTAAGCCAGGAGATCTCAATATTGATCTTGCCGACGCTCAGCCCGGTCAGGTGCTCCACCCGGCTGCGTACATGTGCGCGCACGGCCTCGATTGTGTCTGCCAGTGGTGTGGGAAAAACCAGGCCTAGGTTCATGTGTAAGACGGCTACCTGCCCGTAGAGCTCACATTGGGCTTCGGGACGGGAGGAAAAGTTACGGCGGGCGCCGATGCCTAAACCCCCGCCGGCGTTGGAGCCAACATTGCCTGTTTCATAGGCGGCTTCGGCGGCAATTTTGGCCACGACTTTAGCCGGAATGGTGGTGGTGCCGCGTTGGGTGGTGCCCGCGTCGGTGCCAGCGGCTTGGGCGGTGCCCGGCTGCCCGGCCTGCCCGGTTGTGGGCTGGAGGCCTGAGGACTGGGCGGCTGCAGGTGAGGCGAGGGGCGCCATCGTCACTTCCTTAGCCGCTCAAGGAAGCTGCGGACATCGACCCGGCCCTCCAGGTACAGGCCCACTCCTAACCCGACCAGGCCACACAGTGACACCAGCACAAAGTCAGCGAAGGAGCCAAAAGCCAGAACGGTTCCAAGGAACAGGCCTACTAGGAGGGCCAGGTGCGTTGTCTTCATGAGATCTCCTCAGATCAAGGCGTAAATTACTTGAGGTTGTTGGTCTCAGACTCGTCGCCGGGAAGGTGCACGTCGGTGACGTGGATGTTGACCTCAACTACTTCCAGACCGGTGCTGGTCTCGATCTGCTCAATGATGTTGTTACGGATCGCCTCGGTGACCTCAATGATGGGGGCGCCGTAGTCAACCACCACAGTGACTTCAATGGAGGTCTGGGTTTCGCCCTTTTGGACGTTGATGCCGCCGGTGACGTTGGTCTGGGCGGTGGGGATGCGCTCGGTCATGGCGGTGAAGGCGCGGCGCATGGCGTTACCCATGCTGTAGACGCCGGGCACCTCGCGCGTAGCCATGCCGGCGATCTTGGCGATGACGTTCTCGTCGATGGTGGTTACGCCGTGAGAGGTGTGCAGGGGCGTGTTGGGGGTGCTGTCTGCTTCAGCGTTTTCGTTCTGCTCGGACTGCTTGCTGGTGTCGCTCATGGGAGGCTCTTTCTTTGATCTGAGTAGGTGGCCGACGGCGCACGGTGTTGATTGCCGTCAGGGTTGGCGTTGCTTTCTGTCATGATTGCCGCGATAAACGCACTAAAAGGTGCGGTTGTCTAAAAATCGCTACCACCTCAGTCTATAGGGCTTTCGTCGTAAAAAGGTGAAGTGGGGCAGTTTTAAAGGAGCTTTCTTTTCTGACTCGATATTGGCTCGCCTATATTGGATGTACTCACGGCCTGCATAGGGAGGAAAAGCTCATGGATCCTCGTTTTTCGCGCGCATATGGCGCATTGGCTGGGTTGGCGTTGGGTGATGCGCTGGGTATGCCAACGCAAGCAATGTCTCCACAGCAGATTCAAGCGGTTTATGGCCATGTCACGGGCCTGGTGGATGGGGATAAAAGCCAACCTTATGCGCCGGGTATGGCGGCTGGGTCGGTCACTGACGACACCGAGCAGGCATTGTTGGTTGCTTCTTTGCTGCTTAAAGGTCGTGGCTCTGGGCCGACCCTGGATGCGGGCGAGTTCTCCCGCTGCCTGTTGGCTTGGGAAGATTCCATGATTGAGCGTGGCTCGCTGGACCTGCTGGGACCTTCCACGAAGGCGGCACTTGAACGTGTGCGCGCAGGTGAAGACCCGCTGCGTGTGGGGGGTGAGGGCACCACTAATGGTGCGGCAATGCGGGTGACACCGATCGGGATTGCGGCGTCGACGTCGGACCGGCAGCTTTTCGCCGACGCCGTATGGTCCTCATGCCAGGTCACGCACGCCACCCGTCAGGGCTTTCAGTCAGCGGCGCTAGTGGCAGCCGCCGTGTCACTCGGGATCGACGCCGGCGCGGCGGATGTGACAGACCTGCTGTGGAAGGCTGTGGCTTTTGTGCGCTCACTACCTGAGCGTGGCGCCTGGAGCCCAGAGCCGGATGTTGTGAAAGCCACGCACCGGGCATTAAAACTGGCTGCCCAGCCGTCGTCGTCCCTAGAGTGGCTGGCTGGGCAGATCGGCACGGCTGTGGCCTCAGCGCAGACAATCCCCATGGCTTTCGCGCTGCTGGCACGTGATCCCTCCCCACGCGCCCTGCTGCAGGCTGCCAACTTGGGCGGTGACACCGACACAATTGGTGCGATTGCGGGCGCAATCCTGGGTGCAAGTTTTGGCGTTGAGGTTTTTGACGCTTACGGCCTGGCTCAGGTGGAGCAGGTTTCGCAGCTTAATCTGCCTAGCGTTGCTACAGATTTGCTGGCTCTGCGTGATAGGGAGGGCGGCGGCTTTGCCCCCGCAGTAGCTACGACGTCGCCCAACCCAGCAAAACCCGCGCTTACCAAAACCCTAGCCGCGTCCCCACAAAAAGGCGCCCCGGCGGGCCGCGTGGTGCTGATGGGACAGATCCTTGTAGACCTGGCTGTGCGTGGCGAGGCGCTACCGGCCCCTGGCGGCGACGTATGGGCCAGCGATGAAGGAATGCACGTGGGTGGGGGCTTTAACACGCTGGTGGCCGCGCGGCGTATGGGAGCCCAGGCCGTCTCACTCAGCCCAATTGGCCAGGGTCCCTACTCTTTACTCATCCAGCAGGCCCTGCAGCGCGCGGAAATTACGGACGCCGGGCCCCACATTGACGGTAGCGATAACGGTTTTTGTATTGCGTTCACTGACCAATCCGGAGAGCGCACCTTTATCTCCACGCGGGGCGCTGAGACGAGGGCGCCAGCAAGTGCCTGGGCGGACTTCACCGCAACGATGCGCCCGGGGGACGTGCTTTACATTGACGGCTACCTCATGGACCACCCGGCTAACCGTCAGGCAGCGCAAGCGGCGCTCGAGGCTTTACCTGAGGGAGTGCAGGTTATTTTGGATGTTTCACCTGTTATTGGCATCCCGCAGGGCCTACCTGCGCGCGACGTAATTGTCTCGATGAACCATAGGGAAGCTCAGCAGATCATTAACCAAAGCGCAGAGCGCGGCTTGGGGCAGGGTCAGGAGCTGAGCCAACGTTGCTACCAGGAGCAGGAGCAGGGGCAGTACCGGGAGCGGTGCGACCAAGCGAGCGAGGCCAGCATGGTAGCCAGTTTGCTGGGGTACCCCGTCGTAGTGCGTGCCGGAGCTGAGGGCGCCTATTTCGCCAGGCCAGCGGCGGTTCCGGCGGCGGCCAGCGCGAATACTGGCGCAGATGTGACTTACATTCCGACGCCGCGCGTTGCAGCTATCGACACTAACGGCGCAGGTGACGCCCACTCTGGCGTGTTGGCGGCGGCTTTAGCGCAGGCAATCCCCCTAGAGCGAGCGCTTTTACTGGCTAACTGTGCAGGCGCTCTTTCCACGACGATAGTAGGGCCGGCATCCTGCCCTGCGCGCGAGCAGATCGAGGCCGCAGCTGACGCGCTCGCGGACTAGGCGCGCTAGCGCCTGTCAGTGTCTAGGGCGGCTGGTGTTGTCTTGGTTCGGATGGATGCTGGCTTCGTCTATCGGGGCGGCTGGCATTGCCTGAGCCTGGGCTCCGAGGGCGGCTGGCGTTGCTTGAGTCTAGGCCAGATGGTTGCTTAGCTTAGGCCTGGGCAGGTGGCCGGCGCAGAGGCGGGTCTAAGACAAAAGCGGTCGCATCAACTCCTGGGACTAGGCGGTAGAGGGCGGCCGGGCGCCCGGCCCCTTCGCGCACGCTGTCTCCAGTGGGCTCAATAAACGACGCCGTTTTTGTGGCTTTTCGATGGAAATTACGCGGATCCAAGGCAGAGCCCCAAATAGCCTCATAGGTGGTGCGCAGCTGGGTGATCGTAAACTGCGGCCCGCAAAAAGAGGTGGCCAGAGGCGAGTATTCAATCTTAGAGCGGGCGCGCTCGACGCCGTCGGCCAAAATAGCGCCGTGGTCGAAAGCTAGGGGAGAGTCGGGACCAAGCAGGGCCTCAACGGGCTGCCACAGCGCCCCGGCGGCGTCGCCCCCCGCATGGGTGGGGGAGAAAGAAGGGGCCAAGAGCAGGTAGGCCACAGAAAGAACCGGGCCGCGCGGGTCACGCCCAAGAGGGCCGTAAGTGCGCAGCTGCTCAAGGTGACCGGGGGGAGTGACGCCAGTTTCCTCCTCAAGTTCGCGCGCGGCGGCCTGCTTTGTCTGCTCGCCGCTGCGCAGAAAACCGCCAGGTAGGGCCAGGTGGCCACGGAAAGGCTCGATGCCTCGGCGCACCACGAGCGCGTTGAGCGTGTGGTCAATGACTGTCAGGGCGACGACGTCGACGGCGATCGGGAAGGTGACAGGTTCAATCATGGCTCTAGCCTAACCTATTTGCGTCAAGTTGACATTAAAGCCTGAAGGGGTTTATCGTCATAGTGACACAAACAAATGGGAACTACCTAAGGAGTCATCATGGGAACCCTTCACAACCACCCCTTCTTCATCCGCTACCAGGGCGGCGCCGGCGACCACGTCGTCCAGATCAGCGCCGGACGCACCATCCGCTCCGGGGTTGGCCAATCCTTCTGGCTGCGCAAAGGCCGCTGCGCGCTCGCGGAAGTACCCACCGCTAACCGTGCTCACAGCTTCCTGGTGCAGGTAGCCTCCAGCGACCAGCAGAACGTAAACGCCCAGGTGGCCATCACCTACTGCATTGAGAACGCCGAGGCTGCCGCCGCGCACTACGACTTTGGCCTCTACCCGCGTGAAGCAAAGAAAGATGCGCAGGGCCTGTGGCAAATCGACGAAACCGTCACCCGTATCGCCCACTCCGCCCTGGCTTCAACTATCGGCGCAATGAGCCTGTCTGAAGCTATCTCCGGTTCCCTGGAGCGAGTTAGTGGGCTCCTGACCCAGGCTTTTGCCGCAAACGAGCAGCTGCAGGCCACCGGCGTGGGCGTTGTTGACGTGCGATTGCTGTCCCTGCGCCCTGATGAAGGGGTTGAATCATCCCTGCGCGCCCCACTGCTTGAACAGCTGCGTGCCGAGGCCGACCGTGCCCTCTACGAGCGCCGCGCCCTCGCCGTCGAGCGTGAATCCCAAATTTCCGAAAACGAGATGCAATCCAAGCTTGACCTGGCCCGCAAGCGCGCCGACCTGGTTGACCAGGAAGGCCACAACGCCAGGCGCGAAGCTGAAGAGAAAGCCGCCGCTGACGCTATCGCCGTCGAGGCTGAATCGCGCCGCATCGTAGAAAAAGCCAAGGCCTTCGAGACCGACTGGAACACCGCCGGGCGCGCTCGAACCGCCAATGACGCGGCCTACATCCAGGCCGTCGCCGAGGCCGGGCCTGAGGTGGCGCGCGCCCTGGCACTTAAGGAGCTGGCAGGTCACATGCCTTCCTTCGGCAACATCACCATCACCGCTGACGTGCTCAGCGACCTGGTGTCGGCCTTCACCGGCTCAGCCAAGGCAGGCAAGTAATGCGACGCCGCGCGGTGATTGTGCGCCGCCCCACCGAATATGACGAGCTCATGGACCGCTACTCCACGCGCGGCCAGGTTGAGTTTGTGCTGCGCTCGCGCGGGCGCAGCCTTGAGGAGGTGGAGCGCGCGCACGAGTGCCACCTGGCGGCCCTGGCGCGGGTGCGGGCAGGGATCCCGGACGGCTGGGCTAGCGCCGACGTCGAACGTGACTCACTGTCTCGCTTCCTGTTTGCGCCCGAGGACGTAATTGTTGTGGTTGGCCCTGACGGGTTGGTGGCTAACGTGGCCAAATACGTGGGCGAGCAGGTAGTGGTGGGGGTTAACTCTGTGCCCCAAGCCAATGCGGGCGTGCTCGTGCGTTGCACGCCCGAGCAGGGGGTGGGGGCGCTGCGCCGCCTGGAAACGGGTTCTGACCTGCGCGTTGACCAGCTGACCATGGTGCACGCGGCCGCCGACGACTCCCGCACACTCACCGCCCTTAACGAGGTGTTTATTGGGCACCCAAGCCACCAAAGTGCCCGCTACGAGCTCACCTTGGGCTCCCGCGCAGAGCGCCAGTCCTCCTCCGGCGTCGTTGTTTCTACCGGGACCGGCGCCACCGGCTGGGGCGCCTCCCTAAAACGCGGGCGGCACATGGGGGATCTACCCGCGCCCACCTCGCACTCCCTGGCGTGGTTTGTGCGCGAAGCCTGGCCCTCACCCCACACTGGCACTAACTGCACCGAAGGCATTTTGGGGGAGGGGGAGGAGCTGAGCCTGGTGGTGGGCAGCGAGTCTCTGGTGCTCTTTGGTGACGGCATAGAATCCGACCGCCTCACCCTCACCTGGGGTCAAAGCGTGCAGGTCTCACGCGCCCCGCGCGCCCTGTCCCTAGTCGACCCGGCGGGGCTGCGGTAAAAGGGGATGACAGGAAGCTACATAGCGGGCGGGCTGTAGCTGCGCTAGGTTGTGCGGGCATTAGCGGACTAAATTATTAGTCACATATCCTGAACGTTAAAACTTACTGGGGGGCAGGTATGGGAACTATAGATCCGCAGCTGATGCACGTACTGGTTCGCGCGCAGAACAGCCAAAGGTGGGATGACAAGACTCGGCAGGTAGCGGGGGTGCGGCGGGATGGGGCTCGCACCCTTATTACGTACGCGAACGGAAAAGAATATGCCTACGGCGTCGACAGAGTGCAGATCTATTACCAGGTTGCGTGCAACCAAATTGGTGAACTAGATAAGGTCTATGTCAAAGGTAAGTTGTGGCCGGATGTGGAATGCGTGTGTGTACTCGCCAGCGAAACAGACCCAAATTGCCTGCGTTACACCCTGACTAGGCACAACGCTAAAAAAGAACTCTGCTTCTATCAACTAGGCGAGAACACCGTACAGATTAATTGGGCCACGCCACAGCAGCGCTACAACGTATCTGTCCTCAATTACATCCGTGAGGAAGTCCGCTCTCAGGCCAGGCGCGTTGGGGCAACATTTGATGAGAATGCCAAATACCCCAAGTGGAGCGGCCAAGGGGATACGGTGCCTGCCGCCGTCCTGGCTACCCTGTGGGAACGGCTTACGCAGGTTCCTGCTGGCTCCGCGCTTGAGGCTTTCATCTCGGGTGTACCCTCCCCTCAGACTGGCGCAACTGACCAGCTCATCATGCCTTTCCGCGCAAACATCGATCAGCGTAACGCGATCCACGCCGCGCTCACGCACCAGATCTCAGTTATTGATGGCCCTCCCGGGACCGGTAAAACCCAGACAATCCTCAACCTGATTGCCACGCTAGTCACCCAGGGTAAAACAGTCGGCGTCGTCGCTGGTGCCAACTCCGCAGTAGACAACATGGTCGACAAACTGACAGAAGAAGGCTACGGCTTTTTGGTGGCCAATCTCGGGAACATAGAGCGGGTTAAGGAATTCCAGCACCACGAGGTCGATCTTGAGCAAAAGCGCACGACTTGGGGTCAAAACGCGGTACGTGGCCTGCCTGCTTTTCCCGTAAGTATCAACGACGCCGCCCTACGTGCTCAGGAAGAACAGCTGGTTGCCCTCTGGCGGGACGCACGTGAGATTCCAGCGCTGCAGACACTACTGAACGCAACCCAGCGTGAGCGTTACCTGTTTGAGGAGAAGATACGGGAAAGTCGCCGTCTTCTGCCAAATATTTCCCACCTGGAAATTTTCTATCGAGATTCAGACACTATCGCTGACTTGCTTGCTCTGGCGCGCTGCGCTCCCAAACCTGCGTTCACTCCCCGGGGACTTGTTGAGCCAGTACGCCGCTATTTCGCCTATGGTCCTCTTAAGCGGCTTGATCTGGGGAATGTGGACGTGCAATCCGCACTTCAAGCTGCGTTCTACCAAGCCCGTGAACGTGAGCTTACACAGCGCATCAATATGGCGCAGGGGAGAGCGGCCGCTTTTGGCCTCGAAAAGATTTCTGCCGCATACCGTCAATACTCGCGCGCAGTGTTTGATACGGCCCTGCTGACACGCTTTGGCAAGGTTCCCCCAAGCCGCCTTACAGCGCAGATGCGGTTGGATCAACAGACAGATAGTCTGCTGCACACCTACCCGGTTGTGGCATCCACCTGCTTCTCAATTCGCAATAACCTCGCCCAAGATAAGTTGCTCGACTGGATCATTATTGATGAATCATCCCAGGTCATACTGCCAGAGGGCATGGCTGCGTTGAGTAAGGCGCGTAACGCCGTCATTGTTGGGGACGCTAAACAGATAGGCCCAATCTTTAATGGCTGGGACGAGAGTGAGATCAACCCGCCTGAAGAGCGCTTCGACGTGCGCTCACTGTCGCTGCTGGACTCGGTTAAGAAAATGCCGCAGGGTGCGGTGCCTTCCACCCTGCTCAAAGAGCATTACCGGTGCCATCCGGCGATCATTGAGTTTTGCAATCGCATGTATTACGACGGCGAGCTGATTCCCATGCGTCAGCCCGGTGCCGGTGCCCCCAATCCACTGTGTGTGGTTTATACGGCCCCGGGTAACCATGCGCGCAGGACTAATAGTGACAGCCAATTCTCTCAACGCGAGATCGACATCATTGCCAGCCTTGAGGATATGGAAGTTATTCAGCGGGGAATTGGGGCGCAAGATAAGGACGCATCCGGTGACTTTGTTTTGGGGATCGTTACCCCATTTCGAGGGCAGGCCACAGAACTGCAAAAGCGAATCAGAGCTGAGCAAAGTGAAGGCAACCAGGCACGCTGGCTTGCCGAAACAGCACACAAGTTCCAGGGGCGAGGCGCTGGAACCGTTATCTTGTCTACTGTTTTAAACGCGAATGATCGCTCTGCGGCAGATGATTTTTATGATTCAGATGCAATGACGAATGTGATTGTTTCACGTGCAAAAGACCGCCTGATTGTGGTTACTACGTACGGCGGCGTTCGCTATAGCCGTAATATCAGGTCTCTGCTTGACTACATCCAAATGTATTACCCGAGTAATGTTGTTGAGTCAGATATTGTGTCTATTTTTGATGTTCTCTATGGGGCCTACGCTGCGAGCCTTGAGAAGTATTCGCATGCCAAATGGGCGACTAAGCGACGTTCGCCTGCCGAAAATGTTGCGGAATACTGCTTACGGGAGCTACTAAAAGATCCAGCATACAAACGACTTGTCTACCGCAACGAGGTTCCCCTTAAGGATGCCCTACCAAATGTGCGCCGCCTTAATGAAGAGCAGTGCGCGTTCGTTTATACTGACAGTGCGCTTGATTTTGGGGTGTACGACGTCGTAACTAAAAAACTAGTCCTCGCGATTGAAGTTGATGGCTGGTACTTCCACGGATATAGCGATGAGCAGCAAAAGCGTGATGCTTTAAAGGACTCAATTATGACCGCCTATGGTATACCAGTGCTGCGGCTGCCAACAAACGGCTCAGGGGAGGAACAACTTATACGGGAGGCGCTAAATAGCGTGCTTGCTTAAGGGGTAGGGTGTAGGATTAAATATACGGTTACAACGGCTTTCGGTAACCACATTTATGATGGCGATAGGGGTGCTTGCGTCAAATGTCTTGTCGTAAAGAAAGTGCGTGGACGAGGAAAACGGCGGATCGGTTAGCGATTTCCGAGTTACTGTTACAGTCTGCTTATAGTGGGTATCCGCTCGATCTCCAATCCAGCCAGGGCAAGCAGATGCCAAGCGATACAGGCCCAGATGCTAAGAAAAACGCTATGCTCACTAGGGTACTTGAGGATAGTGACTACTTAGACGCTCTAGAACCTCCTTATGATGACGACGTCGTTCAGCTAATTGAAAATATTTCTGCTCTTATTCAAAAGATTCGTTTTTGCGGAAAGACTGCTTTGTCAAATACTGAGGCGCTTGCAGTTTTAAGGCAAGAAGCTCCACAGCTTTATAAACTCTATGCTAAGGTTCTTGGGCCTGATGTCGTAAATGAGGCTGAAGTAAATCGCGTACCTCGTGAGCTGGCAAGTGGGTTCCTTGAGAGGACTAAATGGCAACTGATGGTGAAGGTTGAGCGGAGTGAAATCTGGCTTAACCTTATTTTCCTTATCGTTTTTCTGCTGCTTTTTGTTTATGATGTATACGTTAAGGCATTCTGGTTGGCTGGTCTTAATAGTATTATTGTTGTGATCTTGCTTATTCGACTGTTTAGGAGCTTCAGTTCTTTTAAGAAGCATAAGGAGTTATTTGCCAGAAAATTAGGAGGAAGTTACTAAAACAGCAAGCCATGGAGGGCTGGGCTGAGGTACTGGGCTTGAGCGCGGCATAATTTAGATCATGCGTAGTGTTGAGCTTTTTGCTGGTGGAGGAGGGCTTGCCCTTGGTACCCATCTGGCTGGCTTTTCAACGGAGCTTGTTGCTGAATGGGATGCGCGCTCATGCCAGACACTGCGTGCCAACTATGCTGCCAACGATTCCAAACAGGCTTTTACTCAGGTGAAGGTTTGTGAAGGCGATGTGCGTAATATTGATTGGAGTGGGGTAGCGCCCGGAGTTGACCTGGTAAGTGGTGGTCCCCCCTGCCAACCGTTTTCGTTGGGTGGCAAAGCTATGGCGGCGGAAGATCCCCGTGATATGTTTCCAGCTACTGCTGAAGTGATTCGCCAGCTTCAGCCACGCGCTTTCATGATTGAAAACGTTCGAGGTCTTACCCGCGCAGCTTTCACCAACTACTTTTCTTATATCCAGCTTCGACTCGCCCACCCTGATATCACACCGCTCCAAGGCGAATCTTGGGCAGATCACTATGGACGTCTCCAGGCTGAACACACTTCAGCGCACACCGATCTGCAATACAACGTGGTTACTCAGCTAGTGAATGCTGCCGATTATGGAGTGCCCCAGCAGCGGTGGCGAGTATTTTTTGTGGGCTTTAGGTGCGACGTCGATGCTGAGTGGTCTTTTCCGTCACCTACTCACTCAGGTTCCGCATTGCGTGCACTTCAGGAATCTGGAGAGTACTGGGACAGCTACCGCATTCCAAAATCGCAGCAGCAAATTGAGGTAAGAAACAGTGGAGATCCGCAGCTGCTGCCTTGGCTGACTGTTCGTGACGCTTTGGTTGGTTTGCCTGAGCCGACTATGGAGGCTTCTGCGCTTTTCTTTGACCATGTGCTCCAACCAGGGGCCCGAGTCTATCCGGGACATACTGGTTCTTTTATTGATTCACCTGCTAAAGCTCTTAAAGCAGGTGTGCATGGTGTGCCCGGGGGAGAGAATATGCTTCGCAGGGTAGATGGGTCAGTACGGTATTTTTCTGTGCGCGAGGCGGCGCGGTTGCAGACTTTCCCAGACGATTATCGTTTCAGTGGCCCCTGGTCTGAGGCGATGCGTCAGCTAGGCAATGCTGTGCCGGTGCGCTTAGCACAGATAGTTGCGGGATCGATTGGTCGGGTATTGATGGATTGAAAAGATTCAATTGTGGTTCTTATGGAGTGTCCGTACTGTGGCTGTCAACAAATGACTCAAGGAAGGATAGCTTATCTGGGTAGGGCCATACAGGGCGCTTACGTGCTTGGGTTTGAGAGCTGAGTCTGACTTTAGGCCATCCTGCGATTGTAGCTACATGCATGATATAGTCTACCTAAACTCTTCATAGCAGTTATTCTCCCAATGTAAGCGAGGGGCGGCATGTCAGAAATTAAACTTTTCCTTTCGTGGTCACGTGATGATGAGGAGTTAAAGAACTCTTTTCTTAAGATCCTTAAGCCAAGATTAGAAGCGGTGCAAGCTTATAAGTTTACTTGGTGGGAAGACACATTTATTCTTCCCGGCGAAGAATGGCAGCCTACAATTATGAAAATGCTGGATAAGTCTGACTATATTGTTCAGCTCATCAGTTACTCCTTCATTACGTCCGAGTTTATTTGGAAATACGAGATTCCTGGCGTGGGTGAAGCGCCTCTCAAGAAGACGTTACCAGTAATGATAAAAGATGTGTCTCTTGATGGCTCAATAGAGTTTCATCAGATTGATAAGCGTCAAATTTATCGAGGCATCTCCGGTAAATCTTCTTATATTAGCCGTAAAAGCGATTATTCTAAAGAAAAGTTTGTTGAAGGTTTTAGGGAAGCTGTCGTGGCGCGAGTTGAGAACAAAATAGGGTATCGATAAATCGGTTATTGTTCTCTATTTCCTATATGGGTTATGAAAGTAGCGCTTGTTTTTGAGGCTGGCTGGAAGGGTGTATTAAAATGGAGCAGGAGCTTCCTGACTTAAATATTTACATCAGTTTTCATGAAGATGATAGAAGGTTAGTAAGAACGTGTGTTAAAGTATTGGAGCGCACAATTAAGGGTGGATTAACGGGCCGCTATAACGCCAAATTTTTCAAAACCAATGATGTTGCGATAGGCGAGCGTATTGGCGAAACTCTTGACGAGAGGGTTGAGAGTGCAGATCTGGTTATTGTCCTTTTTAGTTATAACTATCGAAATAATAAAATTGAGTCCCAACGAGTGTATGCCAGGCACGAGCATCCCATCATTGTGATGCTTGAGGATGTTAATAAATCTGTAGCAGTCGATCCTTTTATGGCGATTGATGTTGTCGAAGGGGATTCGTTTAGCAAAGTAAAAGGGAAAGAAAAGACTGAGCAAGAGTTTGCAAACAGGGTGCTTAATGTGATTGAGCGCGAACTTATTCATATGAATGGCTCTAAGCCTAAACTATCTTCAGAAATGTTGGCAAATGAATTAATTAGCTATGAGAAGTTTAAGAAGTTTAATAATAAAATTAAGACTATAGTTGCGCATGCAGAACAATTGCAAACCAAGGCTAACTCAAAAAAAATTGATAATGTTGTAGAAAGCCTAGTTACTTGGGCATGTAAGGCGGATGGTGATGGCTTAACTTTCTGTGCTCTTTTGGGCGACTTGGGCATTGGTAAGACGACTACGTCTATTCTACTTACTCGTAAGCTTCTAGAGCTCAGAAAATCTGATAGGCAACTTCCCCTGCCCATATATTTCGACTTGCGTAATTTATCTCCTAAGACACTAACTGATTTTGGTCTGCGTACGGTACTTGCCCGTCTTCTTAGTGTTTCTACTGCGTCGCCTGTGGAAGTTGATGATCTGTTAGACATTATCCGCAGTGAGAATATCCTGGTCATATTTGATGGCTTGGACGAAGTTTTAGTGCACCTATCACCTGGCGATGGGCAACGCTTGACACGCTCGCTACTTGAAATCCTAACGCTGACTAACACTGATAAGAGGAAATCGGCTCCTCAAACGCGTCTTTTGTTATCTTGTAGGACGCAGTACTTCAGAAACATTAAAGAAGAGTTTGCTTTCTTTGACGGACAAGGACGTGAACGTGTATGTGGTGAAGACTATATTGTTTTTACCTTGCTACCTTTCGATGAAGACCAGATTCGTGAGTATTTAGCTCGTAATATTCCTGGCTCTGACTCTGATCAGCTTTTTGAGATGATTCGTTCAGTACATGATTTGAGGGCACTGGCTGCTCAACCAGTTATGCTTGATATGATTCGTGAAGTCTTGCCCAGTGTTGAAAATGATCTGAGTAGGGGAGCTCGCATTAGATCAGTTGATCTTTATGAGCGTTTCGTTGGTCAATGGTTAACTCGTGATAATGGGAAACATAGTCTGATTCCAGAGCACAAAATCTTGCTTATGACACATTTGGCATGGCAGGTATGGTGTTCGGGTTCTAGGACTTGGTCAGCGCGTTGGATGGAAATATGGATGCTCCATTTTCTTTACTTCCATCAAGAGATGCAACTTGATTATGAACGTCGCATGCCAGACCAATGGAAACAGGATCTTCGTACTGCTACATTTTTGTCTCGTCGCGGGGATAATTTTTCTTTTACTCATTCCTCATTGTTGGAGTTTTTCTTAGCTAAGCGACTTTGTGATTGCTTGTTTGAAGAGGAAGAAGATCAGGCGCTTGAAGTTTGGAATATTACCAAGCCAAGTGATGAGACTTTCGGATTTCTAGCTGAGCTGATTGATCGGCTTTCTGATATTGAGCGCGGCCAAGCGCTAAGTTGTCTTGAAAAAGTTGGTAAACAAGGAACTGTTGCTGCACGAACTAACGTTTTTACTTACACATTGATGGCTTTAGAACGAGATTTGCCTCATCCTAATCCAAGACTGTTGGATCTATCAGGTACTGATTTACGAAAGTGGACTATAGGTTCTAAACGAGCATCCTTAGACTTGCGTGGCGTGTCCTTTAGAAGTGCGCGATTGGATGATGCTCGCTTTAACCATGTATGTTTGGATTGCGTTAACGCCTCTAGAGCTTCTATACGGCGGGCACTCTTTGAGTATTGTACACTGAGTAATGTAGATTTCAATGGCACGGATTTATCTGGAGCTATTTTCCGCCATTGTGATTTATCTAGGACTTCTTTAGGGAAAGCTAAGCGTCACCGTACCCAGCTTTTGCATACAAGTGGGCATAAGCAAGGTTTGTCTGGTGTGCTTGTAGCGCCATTATTAGACCGATCTGAGCTTAAGATTTTCCCTGAGATCCAAATTTTTAGTGGTCACGTTGATGCTGTGGCTGCGGTTGCGTGGTCGCCTGATGGCAGCCGTATTGCTACCGGTTCTTTTGGTGGTGTTTGGGTTTGGGATGCTGTTACTGGGGAGGGCGTGCTTAGCCTCGAATGCGGCCATGGAGTTAAGTCGGTTGCGTGGTCGCCTGATGGCAGCCGTATTGCTACCGGTTCTGATGATGGTGTTCGGGTTTGGGATGCTGTTACTGGGGAGGGCGTGCTTAGTCTCAAACACGGCTATAGGGTTGACTCGGTTGCGTGGTCGTCTGATGGTAGCCGTATTGTTACCAGTTCTACTCTTGGTGGTGTTTGGGTTTTGGATGCTGTTACTGGAGCAGAACTGCTTAGTTTCGAACACGATAGTTGGGTTCTGTCGGTTTCGTGGTCGCCTGATGTCAGCCGTATTGCTACCGGTTCTGATTATGGTGTTCGGGTTTGGGATGCTGTTACTGGAAAGGAACTGCTTAGCCTCGAACACGATAATCTAGTTAAGTCGGTTTCGTGGTCGCCTGATGGCAGCCGTATTGCTACCGGTTCTTTTGGTGGTGTTTGGGTTTGGGATGCTGTTACTGGGGAGGGCGTGCTTAGCCTCGAATGCGGCCATGGAGTTAAGTCGGTTGCGTGGTCGCCTGATGACAGGCAGATTCTCACTAAATCTCGGAGGAATGAGATTCATATCTGGGATGTGACTGCTGGAGAACAGGAGAGCTTCTTTATTACTCCTTTGCCTGAAGGTGAGCGTGTTGTTTTAAGTGCTGACCAAACCAAGGTAATTGGTGCTAGCGCTGGTGCCTGGCGTTGGCTTGGGCGATTAGCTGTCTTGCCTGACGGAAAACTTGAACGGATTCCTGTAGAGATTGACGGCCCTCTTCCGCCCCTCGGCCCTGATGCTGAGGTGGAATAGTTAACGGTGGGTAGACCCTTGCTTGAGGCTTGGAGTATATAGGTGAAAGAACTAGTAGTGGATGAAATCAATATTTCAGTTTATGCGCACTATTCTTTGCCTACGAGGAGCTTTAGTTATGTCTAAGAATAAAATGTCGGGGCACAAAAATGCCAACGACTCTGTGTACTTAAAACACCTTGAGTTCATTCAAGCAATTGTCTCTCGCATGGCACAATCGTCAGTTCAAACTAAGAGCTTACTGTTGCCGGTTGTGGTTGCCGCCTATGGCTATGCTTTGACTCAGAAATCCGTAAGTGTCTCACTTCTGGGTATTGCTGCGGTCCTCCTTTTTGGCTATATCGATGCCAGCTATCTGCGGCAAGAACAAGCCTACAGGAGGCTCTATAATGCTGTTATTGAGGGAACAAAAGAAATCCCATTGCTCTCCCTTAATCCTTGCTGTGTAGATAAAGTAGCATTCCCTGTAAATGCAGATTTAAACCTTGCGGAAGAGAAATCTTTCTGGAAAAAATCTTGTGAAGTAATCAAAGAATGGGTTTTTCTTGACCCAAAGGTTTGGCTATCCTGGGCCATTTTCCCGTTCTATTTCGGCTTCCTTATGGTTGGGTGTGCAGTTCTGTGCCATGCACTCATGTCTGGGAGCTAGGTGCGTGCTTGAAGCTGTTGTCAGCCGGCCAAACCGAGCAACTGTATTAAGGGGTTGACACAGTTGGGCGGCAGCCTTACTGTATTAGTGTATTAATACAGTAAGACAGGAGGGATGCATCGATGCGCAT
>ERZ773233.948-NODE-948-length-17628-cov-8.071929_pt1 | contig 17628 bp, 1 predicted proteins | sample MGYA00580991_ERZ773233 | MGnify/ENA primary metagenome ERZ773233 (study PRJEB29015, sample SAMEA2738178) | human oral metagenome | biome: human oral; feature: human-associated habitat; material: saliva | place: China | collected 2161 ...
ATCCTTTAACTACTGGTGATTCTACTTTATCGAATGTTGTATCTCCATCTTTAGCAGTCCAGTTACCGTAAGTAATTTCACCTGTTACTGAGTTGATCTTACCTTCACGAGTGAATGTAACTTTATCTTTAATAGATTCTGTAGAGTCTTTACCTGCTTTATCTGTGTAAGTTACTCTGTTACCTTTTTCATCTACGTATGTGATTGTACGGTTAACGTGACGAGTTGTGTCAATTTTCTTAATTTGAGCTTCAGTCCATTTCGGTCCATCTGGGTTGTTTGGATCGATTGGATCACCTGGTTTTGGTTTGTTTGGATCATTTGGATTTTCTGGATCTACTGGTTTGATTGGCTCAACGTGTGGTTTCACTGTTACTACGAAGCTTTGATCTACTTTTGTATCTTTATCGTAGTTCTTATCTGTAGCTGTTGTGAATCCATCAGTTACTAGGTCATATCCTAGAGCTTTAAGTTCTAGAAGTTTAGCTACTGTACTGTACTCGATTGGTTCTCCAGATTTACCTTCTAGGTTATCTGTGTGAAGTACTGTTCCTGTTCCTTCTACTACATAAGTTACTGTTGCTTTTTGTTCATCTTTTTCATAAGTGATTTGCGTATCTTCTGTTGGGTTTTCAGGTGTTGGTGGAACATATCCTTTACTTGGATCGTTTGGATCTACTGGTTTCAGTGGGTTTCCATTTGGATCTTTTGGAGTTGTTCCTGGAACGTGAGGAATCACTGTTGTTGGTGTTCCTGGTTTTGTTGGATCTGTTGGATCGTTTGGATATTGAGGTTTATCAAGTTTTGGAACTTCGAATCCTTCTGGTACTTTTGGTACATATTTTCCAAGTGGTGAGTAAACTACGTTTACTACTGAATCAGCTGCATCGTGAGCTACGTTATCTACTTTTTCAGCAGCTTTAATATCTGCAACATATCCTTCGATTACTGGAGATGTTACTTCAGCTAATGTTTGAGGTGCAGTCCAGTCAGAAGTATAAGTGATTTCTCCTGTTACTTTGTTTAGATCACCTTTACGAGAGTAACGAAGTTTTTGTTCTACAGTAGCTGCAGCTTCTTGACCACGTTTAGCTTCTTCTACTTTATCAGTATTAGCGTATCTGTAGTTGATTGTACGATTAACTTCATCTAGTAATCCTAGTTGTTCAAATGTACGTTGTTTTGGATCTCCAGGTACTTTATCTCCTGGTTTTGGAGTTGTGTTTGGATTATTTGGATCTAGCGGTTTATCTGGATCGATTGGAGTGATTCCTTCTTTAACGATTACGTAGTAAACTTGGCTAACTCCACTATCACCTTTATCATCTTTATCATCGAATGTACGGTTTGCATCAGCGTAGAATGCTACACGTTCTGTAGTGTAAACTGCATCTCCTGGTGCAACAACTTCATAACCTTTAGCTTCTAATTCAGCTTTAACGTTATCAATGTTTGTTGTCTTGATTGCTTTACCTGTGTCTCCTGCTTCCGCAACTGATACGTGAACTGCAGTTCCATCAGCTTTAATGAAGTGAACTAGAGCAACTTGAGAACCATCTTTAACATACGTGATTGTAGTGTTTTGAGTTGGATCTTCTGGTACTTTCGGTACTTCATATCCTTTCGTTGGATCGTTAGGATCTTTCGGAGTTAATGGTTTACCATTTGGTCCTACTGGTGTTGTTCCAGGGATGTATGGTACTACTGGAGTTTCAGTAGGTGTTCCTGGTTTTGTAGGATCGTTTGGATTATTTGTATATGGTTTTGGTGTTAAGTCAGTATTCGCTGGAGGTGTTACTCCTTCAGGAATTACCGGTACATATGAACCAAGTTTACGGTAGATGATTGTTTCTTCACTATCTTTATCAGTAGCTTGTACATTTGTACGCTCTGTTGATTTAGCTGCTGAAGCTACATATCCAGGTTTGTCTGGAGTTGTTATAGCATCGATTGTTCTATCATCGTCTTTAGCTTTCCATGTACCAAAGTTAGAGATTGCTCCAGTTACTGGATCTAGGTCAGCTGTACGAGTGAATGTTAATGTTTGTACATTATCAGGGATACCTGCATCTGATCCGTCAGCTAGTTTGTAGTGAACTGTGTGTGTTACTTCTTCGATTAATCCTAATTCTTTGTAAGTACGTCCTTTTGGATCATTTGGTACTCTGTCATCAGGTTTAGGAGTAACATTTGTATTTGGATCAACTGGTTTGTTTGGATCAGCTGGTTTAGATGGATCCAGTGTAATTGGTTTTGTAGTATAGATTACTGTTTCATTGATATCTTCAGCAGTTGCTGTTACTTCTGATGCTGGTACAGACTCTTTGTCTGGAGTGAAGTTTGTAACTTTTGGTGAAGTTACAGCTTCAAATGTTTGAGCTGGTGACCAGTCTCCGAATGTAATCTTACCAGTTACTGGGTTGATTGTCGCTGAACGTTTGAACTCTTTAGTTTCTTGAACTGTGTCAGCGGCTTTTGATCCATCTGCGTAAACATACTTGATTGTACGTTTAACTTCTTCTTTACGTCCATCTTCTAACTCTTTGATTAATTCTGGAGTCCATTTTGGTCCTGTTGTATTATTTGGATCGATTGGTTGATCTTTAGTTGGAGTTGGATCGTTTGGATTTACAGTAATTGGCTTAGCAGTTACTAAAACTTTGTATACTTGGTTAGTCTTAGAATCCGCATCGAATTTACCATCTGTTGGGTAGTTATTTTCAACAACTGTGTATCCTTTAGCTTTCAGTGCTTCAATTGTTGATGTTACATCTGCAGCTTTAGTGAATACTTTACCTGTATCACCAGTATCTACTACTGATTCTGCTACTGCACCTTTTTCAGTCTTATCAGTTTCACTGTTTACTTCGATGAAGTGTGTAACAGCTACTTGTGATCCATCTTTAACATACGTAATTGTAGTGTTTTCTGTTGGATCTGTTGGTAAGTCTGGTACTTCATATCCTTTAGTTGGATCATTTGGATCTTTCGGTGTTAATGGTTTTCCATTTGGTCCTACTGGTGTTGTTCCAGGGATGTATGGTACTACTGGTTTATCAGTAGGTGTTCCTGGTTTTGTAGGTTCTGCTGGAGTTGCGTTTGGATATGGTTTTGGATTTAGGTCAGCACCTGCCGGAGGTGTGATTCCTTCTGGTACTACTGGTACATATGAACCAAGTTTACGGAAGATAATTGTTTCTTCACTATCTTTATCCGTAGCTTGAACATTTGTACGTTCTGTAGATGTTTTCGCTGAAGCTACATATCCGTCTTTATTCGGTGTTGTTACAGCATCGATTGTTGTGTCTCCACCTTTAGCTTTCCATGTACCGTAGTTAGAGATTGCTCCTGTTACTGGATCTACCTCTGCAGTACGTGTAAATGTTAATGTTTGTACATTATCAGCGATACCTGCATCTGAACCGTCTTCAAGTTTGTAGTGAACTGTGTGTGTTACTTCTTCAATTAGTCCTAATTCTCTGTAAGTACGTCCTTTTGGATCGTTAGGTACTACATCATCAGGTTGTGGAGTAACATTTGGATTTGTTGGATCTGTTGGTTTGTTAGGGTCTACAGTTGTTGGTTTTGTAGAGTAGATTACTGTCTCTTCAAAGTCTTTATCTGTAGCCGCTACAGTTTTCGCTGGCACATCTGCAACTGTTGGTGTTACACCTGCAACTGCCGCAGTGTATTTCTCAAGTGTTGGAGAAGTTACTGCTTCGAATGTTTGATCAGCTGACCAGTCTCCGTATGTAATTTCTCCTGTCGCTACATTAATCTTACCAGAACGTGTGAATTTAAGTGTTTTAACTTTCTTATCAGCTACACTTGTTAAATCAGATTCTGCTACTGGAGTACCATCTTCGTATACATACTTAATTGTACGTGTTACTTCTTCTTGTACTTTTACAGCGTTGATTAATGCCTCAGTCCATTTCGGTCCATCTGGATTATTTGGATCGATTGGTGTTACACCTGGAGTTGGTTTTGGATTATCATTACTTGATGGTTTAGTTGGATCAAATGATGGAATATCTACTACTTTAGCTTTGAATTTCACAACATATTCTTGATCAACTGCTGCATCTTTATCGAATTTATCAGTTGAAACAAATCCGTTATTTACAAGTTCGTAACCTTTCTTAACTAGCTCAGCAATCTTATCAGTTACTGAAGTTGCTGTTGTAGCTGGATAAGCTGCTTCTGATTTACCTGTTACTGCGATTGGATCTGCAAGACCTGGAGTAATGACTTTATCAGTATTAGTAGGGTCTACTTCTACGAATTTAACTACAGCTTTTTGGTCTACTGGAGAGTATTTAACAGTAACTAGAAGTTTATCTGGACTTGATTCTGGATCGATGTCCGCTGTCGCTTCTACTAGGGCATTGTCAGGTAAATATCCTGGAACAGTAGGAGATGTTACATTATTAAATCTTCTATCACTATCTTCTTGAGCTACTTCTGTTTCCGCTCCTGTTGTTGGAGAAATTTTCGATATTTTCCCTGCTGAAGCTTCCCATTTACCATAACTAACCGCTGCTTTTGCTTCTGCTGTTGCGTTAGCTTCTTTCGCTTTATTTTCTACAAACTTAAATAATGTAGCTTTTGCATCTTCAGCTGCTTTAGAATTTTCTCCACTTGCTTTTATAACATCATTATATTTTTTATATTCTTCTGGATATAATCTTGAAGTTGCTGCAAGATCAAGCTTACGAGTACGCGTGAATGTTAGAGTTTCTTTTACTCTATCCGCTTTATCATTGTCATTAACTTTAACATATGCTTCTTTTCTATCTGCTGGAATTTCATCAGTCAGATTTTTGCTTGGTACATCAGCCACCTTCTTATCTGCATAAACATAGTCAATATAACGTGTTACTGTTCTTGTTTCATTATCTGAAGCTGAAAGTTCAGTTTTCTTGTGACGTAAGTATACATTGAATGGTTGATCTACATCTTTATCATTATCAAATGTGCGTCCACCTGTAATAGCATTACCTTGAGCATCATTTGAGTAATCATCTGTTACTAATTCATAACCAAGATCTTCATATTTCTTAATAGTTTCTGCTGTTAAGTACGGAATCTTCGTATGAGATTTACCTTGAAGTTTCTCAACATTATAAGTTGTTTTCGCATCTGCACCTGTTGCTGGAGCTGCATTTGCTGTTTGTATTTCAAGAATACGAGCATCACCTGTTGCATCTAAGTCGATATAAGTTACATTCGCTTTTTGTTTATCAGCTTTGTAAACAACATACATATCGAAGTCGTCTTTGTTGTCTGAACGCACTTCTGATACTAATGGTTCATATGCTCCAACGTCTTTATTATTATCAACTACTGGAGTATATAATCCTACAGGTTGTTTACCATTGTGGATATGCCCCATCTTACCATCTGAACGAGGAGTGAAGTCAGCTGTTACTACTTCAGCAGTATATCCTTTAACTGTTGGTGAGATAATTTCTTTAAATTTAGAATTTTCATCACTTGAAGCTGTCCATTTACCAATGATAATTGAACCTTGGTTGAACTTAGTACCTGCTGGAATTGTATCTCCAACATTATAAACATGTCCTGTTGCGTCTGTAACTTGGTTCGCAGTTACCATTTCTTTTTCTGTTGAACCTGCTTCAGAGAAGATCTTATAATCACGAGTATAGTCAATCGTTTGTGTACGAGTAACTGGAGTGTTATCGATTGCTACGATTGGATCGTTATCTTTGTAAGAGTCTTGACTTGATGGGTTATCATTATCATTTTCGTATACATAGTGAATTGTACGAGTGATTGATGCTTTTGACTGTGGTTTAACAATTGGAATATACTTCGCTTTACCATAGTCTGTACCATATTTACTTGTTACAGGGTCTCCTGCTACTTTATCGTTATAGTCAACATCAGGTTGTTGTTTTACTACACCAGTACCTGTACCTACGAACTTAGGATTTGGTGTGAATGTAATTTCACCCGTATCTTGATTTAATGTGTAAGTACCTTCGTTTTCAATAACGATTTCTGTATCTGTTACTTTAGTGTAACGACGAGGAACACTTGTCACTTCTCCAGTCTCAGGATCAATATGAACAGCATTTGGAAGTTTAGATCCCATTAAGTTCTCATACGTAGTTGCTTCACGAGAACCTTTTGGAACAATATCATTATTTGCATTGTAAGTAGTTCCGTTTAGCGTAATACTCTCACCTTTTGGAACAAGTTGATCTACCGAAGTCTCTTTCCCTAAAACAGAGAATTTATCAGCTGTTACTTTTGGAATAGTCTCACCATTTTGATATGTTTTCTTCCATGTAGTTATTTGAGCTCCTCCAGCTATCTTAAGTGGAGTAACAAGTTGATCACCTCTTTGAACTTTACCTCCTACTGGAATAACAACATTTGCTCCATTTCTTAAAACTGTTGTCGGCTCTGTAACTGTAGGTTCTGCACCTTCTAAAATTGCCCCTGCAGGTACTGACCCAGTACCATAACGAACATTGCTTACAAGTACACCTCCTGTTCCATTAACTGTCACAGCTTCAGTTTCAGCGATTCTTGTATTCGCTGGAATTTTATCAGCTGGTTTGAATGTTGCTGTTTTCCCATTAGGTAATGTTACTACTGTTTCTTTGTCTACTTTAGTATCTTCAGTATATACTTTTCCAGGAATTTCTTTTTGTAAAGCTAGTGTTGGCTTTTTAGTTTTGTCTAAAATTACAAAATTCGCAGTATACTTAGTATCTTCAATCTTATCATTTGTTACTGTTTCAACAGTTGCATAAGCTGGAATTGTTGGATTAGATTTTTGCTCGGCACCTTGTACGTTTTCTGTTATTGTATCTTCACCTACTGGACGAACGTCAATAACAGTTGGAATATAGCTTGTATCCATAGATCTGTAGCCATTATTACCATTGTTTGTATTTTCTAATACTTTATCTTTTTCTGCTAGCGTAGTAGACGTTTTAGAAGTTTCGATAGTATCATTTGTCGCTTCCCAACCAGTTGAACTATTATTATCATCCCACGCACGTACTGCGATACCTTTTGCTGTACCTACATATGCATCTACTGGTTTGAAAGTTAATGTAGTTTCATATAAACCATTACCTATAGAAACATTCTTACCGTTACTTGCTGGATTTACTTTATATGTCCCTACTTCATTACCTGCGGTATCATATTCAGTATATGTATCTAGTAAGTATTCTGTTTTTTTGTTTAGTGGGTTAGTAATTTTTAGAGCTTTACCTAGAACTTTATTGTTCTTATCTTTAACTGTTACGTATTCTCCTGTGAATACTGTTGCACCGTTACGCTCTACGAAAATCTTACCATTATCACCTTTACGATAGTTTGAAGGTAGTTCACTATCTTTTGGTGTGTATGGTTCTTCTGACGCCACTTGTTTATCTGTTAAAACAATTTTCGGCGGTAAGTTTTCATTTTCAATTTGCGCCCATTGTTTATATTTAGAATCTTTGTTTTTACCATTCGCAGTAAACATAGCATTAGTTGGAAGTTTAACAGTTTGTTCACGACCTTGGAAGTCTTTTGTTTCATGTTTTGTACCACGTGGCATGTGGATTACATGTGTTTCGAAGTCTTCTACTTCCCCTGATGATGCTACTCCTGTTGGTTCTAGAATTTCGTCTTTAGTTAATGAAATACGTAAACGTACTCCTAAGCTATCTGCTGAAGTATCTAGTAATTGAGGTGTGTTTTTAAATTTAATATTGTAAGTTCCATTTTTGTTAACTTCTACAATTTCCGAAGATTCATTAAGATCGAACTTACCGTTGTTGTTGAAGTCTACCCATCCACGGATATAAGCTTTATCATTATTAACACCTAGGTTAGCACGAACTCCTTCAAGAACATATTCATTACCTTGAGCTTGGCGCAATTTATACTCAGTTGCTACCGCTGGATCAAGAAGTTGGTTTTCTCCTTCATCTCCAAGAGTACCTTCACCTAAAGCTCCAGTTGTATGGTTATAAACCCCACGAATTGGAAGTTTCGTTTGAGGATTCGCCATTTCAATAACGTCACCTTGATTTAAAACAGTACGTGTTCCATCTGCTTTTTCGATAACTGCATTCCCATTTGGTAATAACAAGTATTTACCAGTTACACCTTTATCTGTTGTAACGATTGTTTTTCCTGATTCTAATGGTGTTTCTTTATATTTTTCTGATGTAATTAAATCATCTAGTACCCATCCACCTGAAGGGTCAGTTTTAGTTGAACGGAAATCTGGATCTCCTTTAACATTACCTAAGTATGGTTGAGTAGCTGTTACTTGAGTTTTAACTCCATCTTTAATAACTTCTTTGTTGAAATCACCAATAATATGTTGTGCAGAACCATAAGATTGCGGTGCATCTCCTCCATCATAAATCATGAATCCAATTGTTCCAGCTTGTGCTCCCGCAGAGTTTAGGTACATTGATAATGTCTTAACGTTTTGAGAAAGAGCTATTGGCAATGAGTTTTTAGAACCCATTGATGTAACGTTAGCACCGAATGTATTTGTTCCATATGCAGTAGGGTTCCCGTTTTTATCTACGTTAACCCAATCTTTTGGATTATATCCCGCTTCTGCAAGACGTCCATCAGCATTAACATCACTTGTTCTACTTGGATAAACACCTTGAGCTGTTTTATCATCTATATCTTTTTGAAGATTTAACGCCATGAATTGTTCCCATTTCGTTCCATCTGTCTCGAATTGAACAATCTCTGTCTTTCCTGCTTCTTCAGCATCTGCAGCAATTACGTTAACATCTACGATACGTCCATTATAAGTTGCTGAAAGCGCAAAGGTTACCCCAACGTTCGATTCATCGCGAGATGACGTGAATGCAGTAAGCATTTCACTTCCATCCGGATTAGTTGTTGGAAGCCCTGCTTTTCTTAAGTATGACCATTGAGTATCTTGAGCTGTTATAAGTACATCTGCTTTTCTTTCGTTACCAATTTTTTTATAAAGATTAGCTGACCCTGATGGTACAGCCTTACCATTCACATTAATATAAGTGAATCCAGTTTCTGATAATTTTGTTGCAGACAATTTTTGAGCATCAATGGCTTTGTTGTATGCTTGTACCGCATCATTATATGCTTTAGCTTTTGCATAGTAAGCATCTGTATTAGCAAATGTTTCCGTTGGGTATTCTGGTATCGTTAATGCTACACCATTTACTGACACTGTTGGGTTGTTAGCAAATGTTGTTTTATTTTTTGTAGCATTTTCTTTGAATTTTTTATCCTCAGCTTGTGCTTTTGCTAATTGTTTTTCAGATCCCCAATCTCCATAATCACGTACAGCATTCACTGGTCCTGCCGGTGTTTTATTAGGATCAGACTGTACATCTTTCGAACCAAGTTTAATTACAGTCGCTGTTAAGGTATATCCTTCAACCTTAGTTTTAACATTGAATTTCATACCTTCTTGTAAAGCTTCATATAGTTCATGATCGTTTTGGGCTCCACCTGTGTAGTAAAGGTGTTCTACATATTTCGCAGTTCCTGAGTTTAGGAATTTGTCATCAGTAGTTAATCCTTTTGATCCATCTGGGTATGTTACATCACGAACCATTGTAATTTTACCAGTTACTACATCTCCATTTGGATAAGTTACAGTTTTTGTTATCGGTTGTGCTAATTTTCTTGCAGGCCCTACTACAGTACCGTTAGCATAAGTAATAGATGCTGAAGCAAAGTCGAACCAGTTAATGTTGTTCTTAAGTTGCTCTAAGTTTTTTGTACCCGCAGTTCCAACAACAGTATCTCCAGAAGGAATAGTGGTTTTAACACCATTTAAAGTAACAGTTGCTTCACCCGCAGTTCCATTTCCTTTTTGCACTACTTCAATCATAGAAGGATCCGTAATACTTGGGTTAGTATTCATAATTTCACGTTTAACAGCTGCTACTTCCTCATCTGTTAATTCACCAATATTCTTTACAGGTGTTTTTGTAGTTGGGGGAACTATTGCTGTATTAGTAGCAGTTTCTCCTGCTAATAATCCTTCTAACTTACCACGGTGACCTGCACGTTGCATTGTTGCGTACACAGCTTCAATAGCTCTTTCTAATTCTTTACGTTCTCTTTCTGAATCACTCTTAGTTGATGAATCAGAGTTGAATACGTCTAGAGCTTTAGCTATTTGTTTTTCTGCTGTTGCTACCGCTGCTTTGATTTCAGCTTTTTTAGATTCTTCTTTTACTGATTTTTCAGCAAATGCAGTTGCAGCTTGGTTAATAACTTTCGCTTCAGAAATAGTTTTTTCTAATTCTTCTTTTGCTGATTTAGCTTCCTTTTTATCAGATTTTTCTTCTGATTTAGCTTCTTTTTTATCTTCAGCCTTTTTGTCTTCAACTTTCTTATCTTCGACTTTTTTAGCTTCTAGAGATTTGTTAAGGAAGCTGATTGAGTTTTCTAATGCTACTGTTTGCGCATCTACTTGTGCTTGAGTTGCATTTTCATCAACGATAAGGTCTTTAGCCTTATTAAGTTCTATCGCTGCATCAACAGTTAGTTTTTGTTGAGTTTCTGATAGTTCACGTCCTGCAAGAGTTACAAATAAATCGTTTAAACGATTAATCTTCTCTTGTAGTTTTGTTTTAACAGCACTAGTTTTAACAACTGTGCTTTCAGCTGTTTTCTCAGCTACTTCTGCTTTTGGAGTCTCTACTTTTTCAGTAGTCTTGTCGTTAGCAGTAGTTTCAACTGGTGTTTCTTGCTTAGTAGTATCTGCTGCTTGAGCCGCACCACCAAGGAATAAGAAACCAGAAGCGATCAATACAGACGCAGTTCCAGCGTTGAATTTTTTAATTCCATACTGGTTAATCTTTTCAGATTGCTTCGTATTGTTCATTTTTAAATTATTTTTACTGAACATTGCTTTCTCCTTTTTCATAAAATAAATAAAATCATAATGACTGTATCTTACCATATTACAAAATTAACCTTAAATTTGCTTTAAATTAACATAATTTTTTCACAAATTTCACTATTTTAATTTTTAAATAATATGCCCGATTTTCGGTAAATATTTTTACATATAAACGAAATTATCTTCAAAACTTTCCTAAGTTACAAAAATGTTACAAAAACGTTACAAAATCAAGGGTTTGTCAATATTATTTCATGTTATTATTATATCCCAAAATAGCCTACTTATCAATTATTTTAACGTTTTTCAGCATTCTAAAAATAATAAATAATTTTAAAACACTAAAAATAAAATAATACTTATATTTTTATAATTACCCTCAAACTTAATTGCATTTATATTTACGTAAACTTAAAACGAAAAACTAGATAAAAGCCTGCCCTTATGCGTTTTCTTGCGATAAAAAAAAAAAAATACAATTTGACATTTATGTCATTAGAAAATATTCACTTATTTATTAAACAACCATTCCATGTAACTATTCACATACTATATTTAAAACAAAAAAAATAACTCAAAAATAAACCTCTTTTGAAATTTGATTTTTGAGTTATTTTCATGTTTTTAAACTACGTAGTGTAGTTTAATCTTACTTTTCTTTTCGACGTTTTCTTACACTCATAACTAAAGCAGCTAGCATCGACATAAACCCTAAGTTAGTAACACCTGATGAGACTTCTCCAGTATTCGGTAATCGTTCTGATTTTTTTATATTTCCAGTATTTAGTGTAACGATGCGCTCCTCAAGATCTTCTACCGTCGGTAGATTTTGAAGTTGTTCTTTAGGATTTGGTATAGGTTCAACAGATTTCATCGACGTTAATCCCCTATACTCAGGAACCTCTAATATTGTCGGTCTCTCCGATGGAACTCCTCCTTTAAATTCAGGAATCTCTAATACAGGTGGATTTACCGATGATACTCCCCCTTTATATTCCGGCACATCTAACACTGGCGGCTCTATCGGCGATACTCCTCCTTTATATTCCGGCACATCTAACACTGGCGGTTCTGTCGGTGACACTCCCCCTTTGAATTCCGGCACCTCTAGCACAGGTGGATTTATCGATGACACTCCTCCTTCATATTCTGGCACCTCTAATGTCGGAGCATTCGATGGAACTTCCCAACTAGGCTTCGCAGGAGTATTATCCTCATATTGATAGACTACTGTCGTCACTCCTTCTACTACTTTCCCTGTTTCCGCAGTTACATTGTTAAATTTAGTTGAAACTGGATAAACTCCGTGGTATTTGTAAGTTTTTCCATCTGTCGTCTTTATTTCCTCAACTAATTTTTCTTTAGCATTATAGTCTTGTACAGTAAACTCTTTAACTACATCTCTAGTTGATACTACCTTATCTCCTGATTTTGTAGTATATGTGTAAGTTGTTTTTAAAACTGCATCTTTCACTAGAGTTTCCGCCGGTTTAATTTCATTTCCTTCGGCATCTACATACTTAACAACCACAGAACCTACTACTTCTTTTTCTACAGGTTTCGGATCTTCTTTAGTTACTAAGCGATAAACATAGGTAACCTGTGTTTTTTCTTTATTAATTATTCCTTCTTCAGGTGCAGAACCTTCTTTTAACCCTAAATATTCATAAGTAAATCCTGTTTTATCACCTAAAATTGTTTTATATCTTTTTGCAGTCGAATCATAAGTCGGTTCTAATTTTTCTGTAACTTTCTCTTCACCTACTTTTGTAGAACCTGAAAGAACATCGTATGTTTTCACTTTTTCATAAGGAATATCTGACGCAGCCACTTCAGATGATTTCAACACTTCTCCTGATTCAGACTCATAGTTCACATTAACAGATCCTACTTTTGTATTTTCAATTTTCACCGGTGAATCAGATAGTTTTGTAGATAATCTATAATAATGATTTACAACTGTTTCTCCTTCTCCCATCACTTTATAAGCACGAATCGGAGTAATTATTTCTTTAACTTTGTAATCTGTTTCTTCTTTGGTTTTTATATCTTTCTTAGTTAATTCCGTCTCATTTGTAGTTGAATTTTCATTAACAACATTAATATTACTTAAGTCGTCAGAGATTGTCACAATACCTTTATTCACATATACAGAATCTTCTCTTGTTTCTACTTCAGGATTAACTTTTTCCCAATTGCTATAATGTTCTGGTTCTACATCTTTGTGATAAGATAGTATATAACCTTTTTGTATACCTCTATCAAACCCAAATTTCAAATAATTTTTCTTTGTTTCTGTCACATCTTTATGATTATCATATTGATTAACAATTCTTTGAGTAGAGTCCACAGCAACAGATAAATTGTTTAATACATTTTGACCTTCTTCAATATGCTTTCTTAAATTTTTAAGGGCCTCTTTATTTTGTTGGAAAAACATAATTCCACGGTCTGATTCTATTGCTATATCAATATTATTTTGTTTAATCATCTCTATTGCACTAGCGATATTCTCATCAACCTTAGCTTTTCTCGTTTTTAAATCTTGTTTTTCCTCATCACTTTTTGCATTTTGATTGAAATATTCTAATATACCATATACTTCAGAATGCATAACCTCTAAAATTTCTCTTAAAGATTCTTTTTTAAAGTTATGAACTTTAGAACTAGTTATTCCAGGAGGAAAACCTTTCAAACTATTAGAATAGAATAAAGTAGTTTCGTTATTAAACGTAACTTTACCATCATCCGCTGTACCGAAGATTTTATCCTCTCCTATCGTTGAATACACTCCAGTTAAAGGTTGATCCCAAAAAGCATAAGATGGATACCCCTGAATCCCCTCTTCTCCGACATACGGTTCAGTTTTATTATACTCTGGTGTCGCAGCAATTTTCTCTCGTCTATACTCTACTGTATTAACAGTTCTCGTACCACTTCCATGAGCATATGTATCTCGATCCATTACAAGAACCGTATCCCCTTCTTTCAGAGTTACATTTTCTTTAGTGAAATCTTTAGCTGTCGCTTGTCCATTTTTCCATTTCGCAACTGCATCTTCATCACTAGATACTCCACTAGCTTCTACGAATTTTCCATAATGTCCATCTGAAGTTTCTTCTACTAAATACACTTTTCCTGTAATTTTTCCGTAGTTAATTTCTCCTAGGTTGTTGTGCATTCCTTCTGGAGACACTGGAGCTTCTACATCATTAAATTTAGTTTTTTCATAAGTTGCTTTATTAGCATCTACTACTTCTGAGCGAACCCATTTGTATTCTTTATTATTAGCTTGGATTACCGCTTCTTTTCCTGTATCTTCATCGATAGCAGTACCTGTTTTTTCTACGGTTGATTCACGATAATCTTTACCATCAGTATCATAGGCAATACCTTTTTTATCATAAGGTGTCGCTACAGTTCCTTCTTCTCCAGCTACTTTTTTCGAATCTTGTAGTTTTGACTTATCGTCTTCTAATAGGTAATTAACAGTTACGTTAGATTTGAATTTTACAGAATCTCTTCCATCCGCATCCCCTGTATTTTGATTTGCTTTAGTCGGTCGATTATATCGTATATCAGCCACCGCATCAACAGTCACTTTTTTCGCAGGATTTTGATCATCTGTAAATGTCGTCTTGGCAGTCGATGAAACTTTTTCAAACTCACTTACAAGTGTTGTTTCGTTTTTCCCACCTGAACTCACATTAGCAGATGCCGTTCCACCACCAGCTAACATCGCGATACCTAGAATCGTTATAGCTCCTATTAATTTTGAATCTGTTCTTCCATCTTTATATTTTCTTAATGAGAATTTCTCTTTTTTCGTATTTTCAAACATAATTTTCCCCTTCGTTATTTTATTACGTTTCTTTATTACATCTTCCTTATTACAAGAATTCACTAAATTTAAAATTTAGATACTTCTTAACCACTTATGTAATACGTTTTCAATTTTAACACATTAAATAATTTTTATCAAATATTCAACAACATTGTTTCGCACCAAATATAAATACAAAGATACTCTTGGATTTTTTTCCAAGAGTATCTTGTAGTTTATATAATAAAATTAACTGTCTTTTTAACTTATTATTTTTCGTTTTGACGTTTTCTTACAGCTAAAGCTATTCCTGCGATTAGAGCACCAAATCCTAATACCGCGGCATTAGATGTTTCGCTACCTGTATTCGCCAAACGTTTCACCTGTGCACTTGCTACAGGTTTTCCAGGCACTTTCGGTGTTGGTTTTGACTCTGGTTTAGGCGCTGGAGTTGGTTTCACTTCAGGTGTTGGCTCTGGTTTAGGTGCTGGAGTTGGATCTTCTGGAATCTTAAGTTCTGGTTTTTCCACAATCGGCGGATCTAACGGAACTACTCCTCCTTCAAACTCAGGTTTATCCACGATTGGAGGATTTAATGGAACTACTCCTCCTTCGTATTCAGGAATATTTACCACTGGTGGGTCTAACGGAGTTGCTCCTCCATTATAATCTGGTTTTTCAACTGTTGGAGTATTCAGTTGCATTACATATTGGTAAACAATAGTAGTAACTCCTTCTTTAACCAACCCTTTTTCATCTACAGTATTTTTGAATTTATCACCAACTGGAAGAACACGTTTAAGTTTAAACGTTACTCCATCTACCTCGATAGTCTCAGGAGCTGTCACAGCATACTCTTCTCCTGTAGCTTTGTATGTAGTTTCTTCTTCATCTCCAGTAGTTGTAGTTATTGCTTCAGCTACAATTACATTGTTCTTAGCTACTACATCATCTCCAAGGAAGTTTTCATTAATATCTACGAATTTAACGACAACTGTTCCTTTTTTGTCTTTTGCGTAATCACGTACACTGTTTGGTTTATTCTGAGAATACTTAACAACAACCTCTGAATCTTTTGATTCATGAGTTACAGTTAACTCGTCTACTTTCGCTTTATCTACAGTATAATCTTTGATTTCTGGTGATACAACTTCAGTTAGTTTTTGTTCTGGCGTCCAACTTGTTGTGTACGTTACTTCACCAGTTCTACTGTTGATTTCTGCAGTTCTTATAAAGCGTGCTTTTTGTTCTACTGGTGCACTTGCTTCTTGTCCTGCTTTTGGTCCATTTTCATAAACATAAGTGATGTTACGTTTTACTTCTGTTAATAGTCCTAGATCTTTGTATGTACGACCTTTTGGATCGTTAGGGATTTTATCCTCTGGTTTCGGAGGATTTTGTTCTCCTTCGTTAGGTTTAGTTGGATCTACTGGAATTAAGTAGTCGTATTGGTAAACAACTGTTGTAGTTCCTACTTTTACCTTACCTGTTTCTTCTGTAGTGTTATTGAACTTATCAGAGACTTCATATACACCATTATATTTATATCTCTTACCATCAACTTCGATAACATCTTTACGATTTGCGACAGTGCTATATTCTTCATTTGTAGGTGTATAAGTAGTTTCTTCACGATCAGCGTAAACTTTTGTCGTTGCTTTTTCTACTACTACATTGTCTTTAACAGTTACCGCTTCTCCGATTTCATTTCCTTGACCATCAACATACTTAACAACTACAGATCCTTTTTTATCTTTTGCTGCATCATGTTCGATAATTTCAGGATTTTCACGATATTTAACAATTTCGCTACTATCTTCAGATTCATGCGTTACTGGTAATTCAGCTACTTTTTCTTTATCAACTGCATATTTATCAATTTTTGGTGATACTACTTCTGCAAGTTTTTGGGCTTCAGTCCAGTCGCTTGTGTACTTCACTTCACCTGTTCTACTGTTGATTTCTGCAGTTCTTGTGAATCTTGCATTTTGGTTAACAGGTGCACTTGCTTCCTGTCCTGCTTTTGGTCCATTTTCGTAAACATAAGTGATATTACGTTTAACTTCTTTTAATACACCTAAATCCTTGTATGAACGATTTAGTGGGTCATTAGGGATTTTATCCTCTGGTTTAGGCGGAGTAGGTGTATTATTATTTGGTTTATTCGGTGTTTCATTTCCTGGTTGTGGAGACTCTACCTCCCCATTAGAAGGGGTTGGTGGATTATCAGGTGTTCCGTCTCCTGGATTCGGAATATTTGGAGTATTATTATTTGGTTTAGTTGGATCTACTGGAATAACGTAATCGTATTGGTATACTACTGTCGTAGTTCCTTCTTTCACCTTACCTGTTTCTTCTAATACGTTGTTGTATTTATCAGAAACTTCATACACTCCACGGAAGACATATTTCTTACCATCTTTATTAATAGTTTCAACTTTTTTCTCAGCAGCATTGTAGTTTACATCATTTTCTGTTACTTCGTCACGAGTCGATAGAACAACATCACCTGATTTAGTAGCGTATGTTTTCGTTGTTTTCACAACTGCATCTGTTACTACATTCTCAGCATCTTTGATTTCATTACCATTAGCATCTACGTACTTAACAACTACTGAACCTTTAGCTTCAACTGTTTTAGACGGTGTTGTTTCTTCTTGTTTATCTATCACATAACTATAGATAACGTGTTTTTCACCTTCAGTTACATCCCCTGTTACTGGAGCTGAATCAGATGTTGGAGCCACATATTTATAAACTAAACCTGTAGCTTCATCTTTTAGCGTTCGGTATTGTTTATCAGTAGTGTTATATTTTTCAGTAACTGCACGTTTTTCTTTACGTTCTGATACTTTTACACCTTTTGAGTAAGTTACATAAGTATCTTCATACTCAACTGGTA
>ERZ773233.951-NODE-951-length-17605-cov-16.988433_pt1 | contig 17605 bp, 20 predicted proteins | sample MGYA00580991_ERZ773233 | MGnify/ENA primary metagenome ERZ773233 (study PRJEB29015, sample SAMEA2738178) | human oral metagenome | biome: human oral; feature: human-associated habitat; material: saliva | place: China | collected 2161 ...
CTGGTAAATCAGCTTCACAAGACGATGCACAAAAAATGTGTAAAGTTGTTCGTGACGTTGTAGCTGCTGACTTTGGTCAAGAAGTTGCAGACAAAGTTCGTGTTCAATACGGTGGTTCTGTTAAACCTGAAAACGTTGCTTCATACATGGCTTGCCCAGACGTTGACGGTGCCCTTGTTGGTGGTGCGTCACTTGAAGCTGAAAGCTTCTTGGCATTGCTTGACTTTGTAAAATAATCTAGGTTTTTCCAGACAGACAGTTAAAAGGACTAGGTGACTTTGACTGCCTGTCTTGTTTTTACTTGGAGCATTCTTGTGAAAGAGGAATTTTTCCGACTAGGAAAGTTCCTTAGGGAAAGAAAGGCGTGCGGATGCGCGCTCTTTTCTGTATCAAAAAGTTATGAAAGGAGGAGTTATGCTCTATATTTGGTCTTATTTGAAAAAATATCCCAAGTGGTTATTTTTGGATTTCTTGGGAGCGGTTTTCTTTGTTATCGTCAATCTTGGACTGCCAACTGTTCTGGCTCGGATGATTGATGAAGGTGTGAATAAAGGAAATGAACATCAATTGTATGTTTGGGCTGCTATCATGCTGGTGATTATCCTATGTGGAACCTTAGGGCGTATAGTCTTGGCCTACGCAGCTAGTAAGCTGACGACCAATATGGTCAAGGATATGAGGGATGATCTCTATGCCAAATTACAAGAGTATTCTCATCATGAATATGAAAAGATAGGAGTATCTTCACTGGTTACTCGTATCACCAGTGATGCCTTTGTTCTCATGCAGTTTGCAGAACAGACCTTAAAACTGGGTGTCATCACTCCCATGATGATGTTGTCTAGTATTTTAATGATCTTTTTGACCAGCCCGTCATTAGCTTGGATAGTAGCCTTTGCAGTACCTTTCTTGGCTGTGGTGGTTATTTATGTGGCTGTCAAGACTCGCCCTTTGTCAGAGAAACAGCAGGCTACCTTAGACAAGATCAATCAATACGCTAGAGAAAATCTGATGGGGCTCCGTGTCATTCGTGCCTTTGCCCGTGAGGAGTTTCAAGAGGAACGCTTTGCAGGGCAAAATGCGGTCTATGCAGCTAATTCCAATCGTCTGTTTAAACTAACTGGCTTGACAGAACCCTTGTTTGTTCAGATTATTATTGCCATGATTGTGGCTATTGTCTGGTTTGCTCTGGATCCTATCAAACAAGGTTCTCTTCAAATTGGGGATCTGGTGGCCTTTATCGAATATAGTTTCCACGCCCTCTTGTCCTTCCTTTTTTTATCTAGCCTCTTTACCATGTACCCTCGTACAGCGGTTTCGAGTAAGCGCTTGAAAGAAGTCATGGAGATGCCGATTTCTATTGATCCAAATGAAGGAGGTATCAGAGAAACTGAAACTCACGGCTATTTGGAATTTGAAAATGTCACCTTTGCTTATCCAGGGGAGACGGAAAGTCCTGTTTTGCACAATATTTCGTTCTGTGCCAAACCGGGTGAAACCATTGCCTTTATCGGTTCGACCGGATCTGGTAAGTCCTCTCTTGTGCAATTGATTCCCCGTTTTTACGATGTTACCCTTGGGAAAATCAAAGTTGATGGTGTCGATGTGAGGGATTATCGACTTAAGTCTCTTCGTCAAAAGATTGGTTTTATTCCACAGAAGGCTTTACTCTTTACAGGAACCATCGCTGAGAATATTCGCTATGGGAAAGAAGACGCTAGTTCTGCAGACTTAAATCAGGCGGCAGATGTGGCGCAAGCTAAAGATTTTATTGAAAGTCGAGAAGAAGGATTTGCGACTCATCTAGCTGAAGGCGGAAGCAATCTTTCTGGGGGACAGAAACAACGTCTTTCAATTGCCAGAGCGGTTATAAAGAATCCTGATATCTATATTTTTGACGATTCCTTCTCAGCCTTGGATTATCGCACAGATGCTATTTTACGTCGTCGTCTCAAGGAAGTCACGCAGAATGCTACGGTTCTAATTGTCGCTCAACGTGTCGGAACCATCATGGATGCGGACCAGATTATCGTTCTTGATAAGGGAGAAATCGTGGGTCGCGGTCGACATGAGGAATTGATGAAGACAAATGACATCTATCGTGAAATTGCTGAGTCGCAGTTGAAAAATGCATCTCTAACAGAAGAATAGGAGGAAACATGAAAACACAATCTAGTTTGGCTCGTTTGTGGAGCTATTTAAAAGCCTACCGTTTTTCTGTCTTTTTTGCAGTCTTTCTAAAAGTTTTAAGTGTGGTCATGAGTGTCTTGGAGCCTTTTGTCTTGGGGCTGGCCATTACGGAGTTGACAAAAAACATCTTAGATATGGCTAAGGGTCTTTCAGGTGCTGGTATCAATACTGGCTACATCGGAACTGTTTTAATCATTTATCTCTTTAGAGGTCTCTTGTATGAACTTGGTTCTTATTATTCCAACTATTTCATGACCAATGCGGTACAGTTCATGACCCAAGATCTGCGAAATGAAATGACTGAAAAGATCAATCGTATCCCTGTGTCTTTCTTTGACAAACACCAGTTTGGTGATTTATTGGGACGCTTTACCAGTGATGTTGAGACAGTTTCCAATGCCCTTCAGCAGTCTTTTCTTCAAATTGTAAATGCCCTTTTGACGATTGTCCTCGTCATGGGAATGGTATTATACTTAAACTTTCAGCTGGCTATAGTGGTGATTCTATCCATTCCAGTGACCTATTTTGGTGCAAGAAGTATCCTGAAACGTTCTCAGCCTTATTTTAAAGAGCAGGCGGCTATTTTAGGACGGATGAATGGCTACGTGCAGGAAAATCTCACAGGTTTTAATGTCTTGAAACTCTATGGTCGTGAGGAAACTTCTCATAAAGAATTTTCTGAGATTACGGACGACCTCCAACGTGTTGGCTTTAAAGCCAGCTTTATCTCTGGACTCATGATGCCAGCTCTCCATGCCGTATCAGACTTGACCTATCTGATCGTTGCAGTTCTTGGTGGTTTGCAGGTTATTGCGGGCCGTTTGACAGTGGGGAATATGCAGGCCTTTGTTCAGTATGTTTGGCAGGTCAGCCAGCCTATCCAAAACATCACTCAACTTGCGGGTCAAATGCAAAGTGCCAAGTCTTCGCTCGATCGTATCTTCGATATCTTGGATGAGACAGAGGAAGTCGAGGGTGAAGAACTCGAAATCCTTGAACCCTTAACAGGTCAGGTAACTTTTAAGCAGGTTGATTTCCAGTATGTCGAAAACAAACCATTGATTCGAGACTTTAATCTAGAAGTTCAACCGGGAGAGATGGTAGCGATTGTAGGTCCGACTGGAGCTGGTAAAACAACCCTGATTAATCTACTCATGCGTTTTTACGATGTTACAGCAGGTGCAATCTTGGTTGACGGCCAGGATATTCGCCAGTTGTCACGACAAGACTACCGCCGTCAGTTTGGGATGGTCTTGCAGGATGCTTGGCTCTATGAAGGGACTATCAAAGAAAATCTACGTTTTGGAAATCTTGACGCCAGTGATGAAGAAATAATAGAAGCTGCCAAAGCAGCAAATGTAGACCACTTTATTCGAACTCTTCCTGGTGGTTACAACATGGAGATGAATCAAGAGTCCAGTAATATTTCCCTCGGGCAAAAGCAACTCTTGACCATCGCGCGTGCTCTCCTAGCCAATCCTAAAATTCTCATTTTGGATGAAGCGACTTCCTCTGTTGACACCCGTTTGGAACTCTTGATTCAAAAAGCCATGAAACGGTTGATGAAGGGGAGAACCAGCTTTGTCATCGCCCACCGTCTTTCGACCATTCAAGAAGCGGATAAGATTCTCGTTCTTAAAGATGGACAGATTATTGAGCAGGGAAATCATGAAAGCTTGCTCCAAGAAAAAGGCTTCTATTACGACCTTTATCAAAGTCAATTTTCGAGTAAATCCGATCAAGTCAGCTAATAAAATAAGGCTAGATTTTTCTTAAATTATCAGTCTATTTCAACTTTTCTCAGATAGTACATTTTCCTTGCTATTGTTTTCTGGGAGTAGTATACTTGTATTATAGCTACTGTGAAGTGGTTATAAAAAAATGAAAAGAGGTAAGAAATATGGTTGAATTGAAAAAAGAAGCAGTAAAAGACGTAACAACATTATCTAAAGCAGCGCCAGTAGCATTGGCAAAAACAAAGGAAGTATTGAACCAAGCAGTGGCGGACTTGTATGTGGCTCACATCGCCCTTCACCAAGTTCACTGGTATATGCGTGGTCGTGGCTTCCTCGTATGGCATCCAAAAATGGATGAATACATGGACAGCCTTGATGGCTATCTTGACGAAATTAGCGAACGTTTGATTACCCTTGGTGGCAAACCTTACTCAACTTTGACAGAATTCCTTCAACACAGTGAAATCGAAGAAGAAGAAGGAGAATTCCGTAACGTTGAAGAAAGCTTGGAGCGTGTTCTAGCTATTTATCGTTACCTTATCACTCTTTTCCAAAAAGCTTTGGATGTAACTGATGAAGAAGGCGATGATGTTTCTAATGACATTTTCGTTGGCGCTAAAGCAGAACTTGAAAAAACTGTTTGGATGCTTGCAGCTGAGTTAGGTCAAGCACCAGGTTTGTAAGAATTTTTAACCAAAGAAAGAATCCGTAGATTTTCTACGGATTTTTCTATTGATGTAGACATTCCAAAACTGTCTTTTTTGAAGTTTTTTGATAAAATAGTACTATCAATGAAAAGGATGAAAGCATGACAAAGAAAATTGTAGCGATATGGGCACAAGATCAAGAGGGTGTCATCGGAAAAGAGGATCGTCTACCATGGCATTTGCCAGCGGAATTAAAACATTTTAAAGAAACAACTCTGAACCATGCTATTTTAATGGGACGTGTAACCTTTGACGGCATGGGGCGACGTTTGTTACCAGGCCGTGAAACCCTAATTTTAACACGAAATACACAGGAGTCTATTGAGGGTGCTTTGGTTTTCCAAAATGTTGAGGATGTTTTAGACTGGTATCATCGTCAGGCTAAGAATCTCTATATCATTGGTGGCAAGCAGATTTTTCAGCTTTTTGAATCTTATCTAGATGAGATTATCGTGACACAAATTCATGCTCAAGTTGAGGGAGATACTTATTTCCCAGAGGATTTTGACTTGACTGCATTTGAAACGGTTGCTAGCAAGAGCTATGCTAAAGATGATAAGAATGATTATGATTTCACCATAGAATATAGAGAAAGAAAGGGAGTCTAATGGAACGCAGTGTTTTTGGTTTTTTTACAGCTCTTTTGTGTGCTGTCTGTCTGATTGCCGGTTCACAAGCTTTTCGTAAAAAGCGCTACGGACTAGCTATCTTACTCTGGTTAAATGCTTTTACTAACCTGGTAAATAGTATTCATGCTTTTTATATGACCTTGTTTTAAATAAAAAAATAATAAGAATTTAGAGTATTTTCTCTAGAAAAAGTTATAATGAAAATATAGCTATCAACAATTACATGAGTATTTTATAGGACGGAAGGAAATTATGCCTACTAACAGGAAAAAAGATATGATGGTTTACTGCTCTTTTTGTGGAAAGAGCCAAGATGAAGTACAAAAGATTATTGCGGGTAATAACGCTTTTATCTGTAATGAATGTGTGGAACTAGCTCAGGAAATTATCCGAGAAGAGCTAGCAGAGGAAGTCTTAACTGACCTTTCAGAAGTTCCAAAACCAATGGAGCTTCTCCATATTTTAAATCACTATGTCATTGGTCAAGATCGTGCCAAACGTGCTCTGGCAGTGGCTGTATATAACCACTACAAACGTATCAATTTTCACGACAATCGTGAAGAAACAGAAGATGTGGACCTACAAAAATCAAACATTTTGATGATTGGCCCAACTGGATCAGGAAAGACTTTCCTAGCTCAGACCTTGGCTAAGAGTCTAAATGTTCCCTTTGCTATTGCGGATGCGACAGCTCTCACTGAAGCAGGATATGTAGGTGAGGACGTGGAGAATATCCTCTTAAAACTTCTTCAGGCTGCTGACTTTAACATTGAGCGTGCAGAACGTGGAATTATCTACGTTGACGAGATCGACAAGATTGCTAAGAAGAGCGAAAATGTTTCCATCACACGTGATGTTTCTGGTGAAGGTGTGCAACAAGCCCTCCTCAAGATTATCGAGGGAACTGTAGCTAGCGTACCACCTCAAGGAGGACGTAAACATCCTCAACAAGAAATGATTCAAGTGGATACCAAAAATATTCTCTTCATCGTGGGTGGAGCCTTTGACGGAATCGAAGAAATCGTTAAACAACGTCTAGGTGAAAAAGTTATCGGTTTTGGAAAGAACAATAAAGCTATTGATGAAAATAGTTCTTATATGCAAGAAATCATAGCTGAAGATATTCAAAAATTTGGTATAATTCCAGAGTTGATTGGTCGTTTGCCAGTTTTTGCAGCCTTGGAACAGTTGACAGTGGATGACTTGGTTCGTATCTTGAAGGAACCGAAAAATGCTTTGGTTAAACAATATCAAACCTTACTTTCTTATGATGATGTAGAGTTGGAATTTGATGATGAGGCTCTGCAAGAAATTGCCAATAAGGCTATTGAACGTAAAACAGGAGCTCGTGGACTTCGCTCTATCATTGAAGAAACCATGTTAGATATTATGTTTGAAGTTCCAAGTCAAGAAGATGTGAAAACAGTTCGAATCACAAAAGAAGCAGTTGATGGGACGGCTAAACCAATCCTGGAAACTGCCTAGAGGTGACCATGGAAATCAATACACACAATGCAGAGATTTTACTAAGTGCGGCAAACAAATCTCACTATCCTCAGGATGAAGTTCCAGAGATTGCTCTCGCAGGTCGCTCTAATGTAGGGAAATCTAGTTTTATCAATACTATGCTGAACCGCAAGAATCTAGCACGGACTTCTGGGAAACCAGGAAAGACCCAGTTGCTAAATTTCTTTAACATTGATGATAAGATGCGTTTTGTAGACGTGCCTGGTTATGGGTATGCTCGCGTTTCTAAAAAAGAGCGCGAAAAATGGGGCCGCATGATTGAAGAATATCTGACTAGTCGGGAAAATCTTCGCGCAGTTGTCAGTCTGGTAGATCTTCGTCACGATCCCTCTGCTGATGATGTGCAGATGTACGAGTTTCTCAAGTATTATGAGATTCCTGTTATCGTCGTTGCGACCAAAGCAGACAAGATTCCTCGCGGAAAATGGAACAAGCATGAATCTGCAATTAAAAAGAAATTAAACTTTGATCCAAGTGATGACTTTATCCTCTTTTCTTCTGTAAGCAAAGCTGGGATGGATCAAGCTTGGGATGCTATTTTAGATAAAATATAAGGAGAGTGAATGGCTAAAACAATTCATACAGATAAGGCACCTAAGGCTATTGGTCCTTATGTTCAAGGAAAAATCGTTGGTAATCTTTTATTTGCTAGCGGACAAGTTCCTCTTTCTCCTGAGACTGGGGAAATTGTCGGAAAGACAATCCAAGAGCAGACAGAGCAAGTCTTAAAAAATATTGGTGCTATCTTGGCAGAAGCAGGAACAGATTTTGACCATGTGGTGAAAACAACCTGTTTCTTAAGTGATATGAACGATTTTGTACCTTTCAATGAGGTATACCAAACAGCCTTTAAAGAGGAATTTCCAGCTCGTTCAGCTGTAGAAGTAGCTCGTCTACCTCGTGATGTAAAAATAGAAATTGAAGTCATCGCAGAGATTGGATAAGCGAGTTGAAGTTTGGTTCTTCCAAACTTCTTTTGATATAAGGAGACAAAGATGACAAAGAAACAACTTCACCTGGTAATTGTGACAGGTATGAGTGGTGCAGGGAAAACTGTAGCTATTCAATCCTTCGAAGATCTAGGTTATTTTACGATTGATAATATGCCACCAGCCCTTCTACCAAAATTTATCCAATTAGTAGAGACTAGAGATGACGACCATAAACTAGCTTTGGTGGTAGATATGAGAAGTCGTTCCTTCTTCTCAGAAATTCAACTGGTTTTGGATGAATTGGAGAATCAAGAAGATCTAGATTTTAAAATCCTCTTTTTAGATGCAGCGGATAAGGAATTGGTTGCACGTTATAAGGAAACCAGAAGAAGTCACCCTCTGGCAGCAGATGGTCGTATCTTAGATGGGATTAAGTTGGAACGCGAACTCTTGGCTCCACTGAAAAATATGAGCCAAAATGTCGTTGATACTACTGAACTAACCCCTCGTGAACTGCGTAAGACGATTGCTGAACAATTTTCAGATCAAGAACAGGCTCAGTCTTTCCGTATTGAGGTCATGTCTTTTGGCTTTAAATACGGCATTCCCATTGATGCTGACTTGGTGTTTGATGTCCGCTTTTTGCCAAATCCCTACTATAAACCAGAACTTCGCAATCAAACAGGTGAAGACCAGGCTGTCTATGACTACGTCATGAAGCATGAAGAATCCGAAGACTTTTACCGTCACTTGTTGGCCTTAATTGAACCAATCCTACCAGGCTATAAAAAAGAGGGCAAATCAGTCTTAACTATTGCTATTGGCTGTACAGGAGGTCAACACCGAAGTGTAGCCTTTGCCAAACGCTTAGCCAATGACCTAGCTAAAAATTGGCCAGTAAACGAAAGTCATCGTGATAAAGACCGCAGAAAGGAAACGGTAAACCGTTCATGAGAAAACCAAAAATTACGGTGATTGGTGGGGGAACTGGAATCCCCGTTATCTTAAAAAGTTTAAGGGAAAAGGATGTCGAGATTGCAGCGATTGTAACTGTTGCTGATGATGGAGGTTCTTCAGGAGAGCTTCGAAAAAATATCCAGCAGTTAACCCCTCCAGGAGATCTCCGCAATGTTTTAGTTGCGATGTCAGATATGCCAAAGTTTTATGAAAAAGTCTTTCAGTATCGTTTTTCTGATGAGGCTGGCGCCTTTGCTGGTCATCCTCTTGGAAATCTGATTATTGCAGGTATATCGGAAATGCAGGGTTCAACCTATAATGCCATGCAACTACTCAGTAAATTTTTTCATACGACTGGAAAGATTTACCCATCAAGTGACCATCCTTTGACGCTTCATGCGGTCTTCAAAGACGGTTCAGAAGTAGTAGGAGAAAGTCATATTGCTGATCATCCTGGGATGATTGACCATGTCTATGTATCCAATACTCTGGACGATGAAAAGCCACAAGCTAGTCGTCGAGTGGTAAATACGATTCTTGAGAGTGATATGATTGTCTTAGGACCAGGTTCTCTTTTTACCTCCATTCTACCTAATATCGTCATTGAGGAGATAGGGCAAGCATTGCTAGAAACAAAGGCAGAGATTGCCTATGTCTGCAATATCATGACCCAGCGTGGTGAGACTGAACGATTTACCGACAGTGACCACGTAGAAGTCTTGCACCGTCATCTGGGCCGACCTTTCATCGATACAGTTCTTGTCAATATTGAAAAAGTTCCAAGAGAATATATGGATACTAACCGTTTTGATGAATATTTGGTTCAGGTAGAGCATGATTTTGATGGTTTGCGTAAACAGGTTCCTCGTGTCATTTCATCAAACTTTCTTCGTTTGGAAAACGGTGGTGCCTTCCATGATGGCGATTTGATTGTGGATGAACTGATGAGTATCATACAGGTGAGAAAATGAGTTTCACAGTTGCAGTAAAAGAAGAAATTCTGGGCCAACATCATCTAAGGCGATATGAGCTATCAGCCATTATCAAAATGTCGGGTAGTGTTGGTTTATCCAGTTCGGGCTTAACCTTATCGGTTGTGACAGAAAATCCCAAGCTGGCCCGTCATCTCTATGAGTCTTTTCTATATTTCTATGACATCAAATCAGAGATTCGCCACCATCAGAGGAGCAATCTTCGTAAAAATCGTGTTTATACCGTTTTTACAGATGAAAGAGTCCAGGAACTCTTGGCAGATTTGCGCTTGGCTGATTCATTCTTTGGACTAGAAACGGGAATTGATCCAGAAATTCTGGCAGATGAGGAAGCTAGTCGTGCCTATCTCTGTGGTGCTTTTTTGGCAAATGGGAGTATCCGTGATCCAGAGTCAGGCAAATATCAACTTGAAATTAGTTCAGTTTATCTAGATCACGCCCAAGGGATTGCTTCGCTCTTGCAGCATTTTCTACTGGATGCCAAGGTCATTGAGCGTAAGAAAGGGGCAGTGACCTATCTCCAGAGGGCGGAAGATATCATGGATTTCCTAATTGTCATTGGAGCTATGCAGGCCCGTGATACCTATGAAGGTGTTAAAATTCTACGAGAAACTCGTAATGATCTTAATCGAGCTAATAATGCAGAAACTGCTAATATTGCTCGTACCGTTTCAGCCAGTATGAAGACCATTAACAATATCAGTAAAATCAAAGATAGAATTGGTTTGGACAATCTTCCGGCAGATTTGCAGGAAGTCGCTCGTTTGCGTATCCAACACCCAGATTATTCTATCCAGCAATTGGCAGATAGTCTGAGTAATCCAATGACCAAGAGTGGTGTCAATCACAGACTGAGAAAGATAAATAAACTAGCAGAGGAATTGTAGATAGGTACAATAGAAAATGACTAATCTTTATAATAAGTTGAATGAGCGTATATATGATAATTGCAAGATGTATTATGATAAGTACTCAGAGCAAGATGAGTTGACTAATGAACAATCTGGGATTATGGGTGGATTATATCAGTCATTAAACATCGTTGCAAACGAATATCTTATCAATAACGAAAATGAAAACTCAAAATATAGAGATTTGCTTAACAAAATCGAAAAGTTATTAGGAATAATGTAAAACATCCCCTTTTTTACTATATACAATGAAATCATAAGTATAAAATGCTTGTGATTTTTTGTTTGAAAGGAGGTTTAAAATTGCCTAGAGATGGGACTAAAAATTTAAAACCAGTTACAGAACGAAGCAAAGATGAAATAAGAGCTATTAGCTCAAAAGGAGGAAAAGCGTCTGGCATAGCTAGAAGAAAAGAAGCTGATCTAAAAAAACATTTGAAACCCTCTTATCTTTGGATGTGACGGATAGTAAAATCAAGAAACAACTTGAAGAAATAGGTATGGCTGGCAACAATGAGGCGTTACTAGCCTTTGCAATCTTTCAGCAAGCTGTAAAAGGCAATCAGAAAGCAACTGAGAACATAATCAAGCTGACCAATACTAAAGATAAATACGATATACAAGAGCAGAAAGATTGCATCAAAGCGCTCAAGAACTCTAAAACCACGAACCCTAGGATTCGTGGTTTTTTTCTTATAGACTTGTAGAGTGTTTTGGTTGTACTTTTTGTTCTGGGTAAATGTAGTTAATGGCGTTGTTGACAGCAGTTGGTGCTTCACCTAGACCTGTGGCAATCAAGTCAATCTTACCTTCGTAGTAGCAGCAGTCACCGATAGCGTAAATTCCAGCTTGGCTTGACTCCTGCTTGCTATTGACGATAATTTTATGACGATTCAGTTCTAATCCCCAATTTTTAAGGTTACCGACAGAAGATTTAAATCCATAGTTAACAAAGAGATGATCCAGTTCAATGGTTTCAGTATCATCGGATTTAACTTTTGTGATTTCAAGTTTGTCAAGAGTTTGGCCGTCACCAAGAAGTTGACTCGGCACAAATGGTGTTTTGATAGTCACAGAAGACTCTTGCAAGGCTTGGACGCTATGCTCAAGAGCACGGAAGTTATCGCGACGGTGCACAAGTGTAGTTGGAGCAATCTTTTCAAAAGCTAGTGCCCAGTCAACTGCTGAGTCACCACCACCCAGAATGGTTACCTTCTGACCAGCGTATTGTTGAATATTAGAAACATGGTAGTGGATATTCTGGTAAGTGTCAACACCATCTAATTCCAAAGGACGAGGGGTAAAGGCTCCTCCCCCCATGGCGATAATGACAGTTTTAGAAGTATGATTTCCCTTATTAGTTGTAATCTTAAAAACATCATCCTCTTTTTCAATCTCAAGAACAGTTTCATTGAGGTAAACAGGTGTCTCAAATCCTTCAAGTTGTTCCAAAAGGCGGTTAGTCAATTCTTCCCCTGTGAGGTTTGGAAAACCAGGAACATCGAGAATTTGTTTTTCAGGATATAGGATAGCAGGTTGACCACCTAGTTGAGGAAGAGAATCGATGATTTGTACTTTGGCTTGACGAAGGTGAGCATAGAATGCAGCGAAGAGGCCTACAGGACCACCTCCAACGATGGTAATATCATATAGTTCAGACATGATTTTTCCTTTCTTATATCTATTTTCTTATTCTATCATATTTTTACATAATGTAAAATAAAGTAGGAAGAAGAAAAATTTTTTAGAAAATGATATAATAAAGAGAGCTTTTTTAATGGGGAGGAGGCCGAGGATGATTTTCCAGCAATTATCAAATCTCCAGTACTGGTCTAGTCTATTTTCCAGTCCATGGAGTATTGTGATAAATCTGATAGATATTCTGATTGTTACCTATATCTTGTATCAATTTACAAAATCAATTGCGGGAACTAAAATTATGATTTTAGTTCGAGGGGTTTTAGTTTTTATTTTAGCCCAAATTTTAGCCAATGCCTTAGGTCTTACGACCATTTCTTGGCTCATGAATCAATTGATTACATATGGGGTTATAGCAGCAGTAGTTATTTTCTCCCCTGAAATTCGGACAGTTTTGGAGCGTTTGGGTCGTGCAACGGAATTCTTTTCCAATACTCCCCTTAGTTCAGAAGAACAGATGATTCGTTCTTTCGTCAAAGCTGTTGAGTATATGAGTCCTCGTAAGATAGGGGCCTTGGTATCTGTGCAGCGTGTCAGAACATTGCAGGAATACATTGCAACGGGGATACCTTTAGATGCCAAGATTTCAGCTGAGTTGTTGATTAATATTTTTATCCCCAATACACCTTTGCATGATGGAGCTGTCATTATTAAAGGAGACCGGATAGCAGTAACATCTGCTTATCTTCCCCTAACTAAAAATACAGGAATCTCAAAGGAATTTGGAACTCGACATAGAGCTGCTATTGGATTATCTGAGGTTTCCGATGCTCTTACCTTTGTTGTGTCTGAAGAAACAGGTGGAGTTTCCATTACTTATAACGGTATCTTTAAACATGACTTAAGTATAGAAGAATTTGAATTAGAATTGCGAAGAATTCTTGTTCCAGTAGCTACAAAAGAAGCAAGCTTGATAGAGCGTGTGCTAGGAGGTTGGAAACATGAAAAGAAATAGTCTTTATATTATCTCCTCTCTCCTGTTTGCATGTATTTTATTTGTATATGCGACGTCTATCAATTATCAAAATAATAATAACGCAAGATCTACTCGTACAGAAACTTATACCAATACGGTATTAAATGTTCCACTTGATATTGAATATGATAGTGAACAATATTTTATCAGTGGTTTTAGCTCAGAAGTAACGGTTTTTTTGACTGGTTCAAATCGGGTAACCTTGGCTAGTGAAATGCAAGAAAGTACTCGCAAGTTTTCTGTTAAGGCAGATTTGACTCAGGCTACCGAAGGTACTGTCGAGGTCCCGTTAACCATCGAGAATCTACCAAGTGGCTTGACAGCGGTAGCAACACCGCAGAAAATTACTGTTAAAATTGGTAAAAAAGCTACACGAGAAAAGGTTCCAGTCATTCCACAGATTGACTACAGTCAAATTGATGAAAGTGTGACTATTGAAAGTGTTACAGTTTCAGATCAGAGAGTTTCTGTAACAAGTGACGCCGATACTTTATCCAAGATTGATAAATTGGTTGCAGTCTTACCAACTAGTGAGAAAATAACTGGAAATTATTCTGGCTCAGTTCCATTACAGGCTGTAGATAAAAATGGAACAGTTCTACCGACTATTATCACTCCATTTGAAACAACCTTGAAAGTAGTTACAAAACCTGCTCGGAACACAAGTAGTACAACGACTTCAACAATTAGTTCTGAGACAACCAGCTCAACTGCTACAGTATTTGAAACAAAACCTAACACTTCGAATAATGATTAAAAAATTAGAATAGAAAAGGATCATATAATATGGGTAAATATTTTGGAACGGACGGTGTCCGTGGGGAAGCAAACGTAGAATTAACGCCAGAATTGGCCTTTAAACTAGGTCGATTTGGAGGTTATGTTCTTAGTCAACATGCAACTGAGGCACCTAAAGTTTTTGTCGGACGTGATACACGTATTTCAGGTGAAATGCTTGAATCAGCGTTGATTGCAGGTCTCCTTTCGGTTGGAATCCATGTGTATAAACTTGGAGTTCTTGCAACTCCAGCAGTTGCCTACCTAGTTAAAACTGAAGGAGCTAGTGCAGGTGTTATGATTTCAGCCAGCCACAACCCAGCTCTTGATAACGGTATTAAATTCTTTGGTGGTGATGGCTTTAAGTTAGATGATGATAAGGAGGCAGAAATCGAAGCTTTGTTGGATGCGAGTGAAGACACTCTTCCACGTCCAAGTGCAGAAGGTTTAGGTTCTGTTGTGGATTATCCAGAAGGACTGCGCAAGTATGAAGGGTATCTAGTTTCAACAGGAACTCCACTTGAAGGAATGAAAGTGGCCTTGGATACTGCTAATGGTGCAGCTTCAACTAGTGCTCGTCAGATTTTTGCAGATTTGGGAGCTCAATTGACTATTATTGGGGAAACTCCAGATGGTCTTAATATCAACTTGAATGTTGGTTCTACACATCCTGAGGCTTTGCAAGAGCTCGTGAAAGAAAGTCAGTCAGCTATTGGTTTAGCTTTTGATGGGGATAGTGATCGTCTCATTGCGGTTGATGAAAATGGAGAGATTGTTGATGGTGATAAAATTATGTATATCATCGGGAAGTATCTTTCTGAAAAAGGTCAGTTGGCCCAAAACACAATCGTGACAACAGTCATGTCTAACCTTGGTTTCCATAAGGCCTTAGATCGAGAAGGAATTAACAAAGCTGTTACTGCAGTTGGAGATCGTTACGTAGTTGAAGAAATGAGAAAGTCTGGCTATAACCTCGGAGGTGAGCAGTCTGGTCACGTCATCCTGATGGATTATAACACAACGGGAGATGGTCAATTATCAGCTGTTCAATTAACTAAAATCATGAAGGAAACTGGTAAGAGCTTATCTCAATTGGCTTCAGAAGTGACTATCTACCCTCAAAAGCTAGTTAATATTCGTGTAGAGAATGCCATGAAGGAAAAAGCTATGGAAGTTCCTGCTATCAAGGCTATTATCGATAAGATGGAAGAAGAAATGGCAGGAAATGGCCGTATTCTTGTCCGTCCAAGTGGAACAGAGCCACTTTTACGTGTGATGGCAGAAGCACCTACAACTGAAGCTGTAGATTACTATGTGGACACTATAGCTGCGGTTGTTAAAGATGAGATTGGAATTTAGATAATTCAGCAGAATATTTGGAAATATGGTACAATGTCAAAGTAAATTGTATCAATGGAGATAAATATGAATTTAAAACGTGAACAAGAATTTGTTAGTCAGTATCATTTTGATGCTCGTAATTTCGAATGGGAAAATGAAAATGGTGTCCCTGAAACCAAGGTTGATGTCAATTTCCAATTACTTCAACATGATCAAGAAAATCAAGTGACATCTCTTATTGTTATTTTAAGCTTTATGATTGTTTTTGATAAATTTGTTATTAGTGGTACTATTTCTCAAGTTAACCATGTGGAAGATCGTATTGTGGATCAACCAAGTGACTTTAGTCAAGAAGAAGTTGAGATGCTTGCTCGTCCTTCTTTGGATATGCTAAACCGTTTGACTTATGAAGTAACGGAAATTGCACTAGATTTACCAGGAATTAATTTGGAGTTTTAAAAAAATGAAATTAGCGGTCATAACAGACTCATCTGCTTTTCTACAAGCGGAAACCTTGCGGAAAGAAGATTTATTTGTGCTTGACATTCCTGTGAATATCGACGGACAGGAGTATGTTGAAGGTGTAAATCTAACCGCTCAAGAATTTTATGAAAAAATGGCTCGTTCATCTGAACTACCTAAAACCAGTCAACCAAGTATTGCCAAATTGGATGAGATTCTAAGTTCCTTGAAAGAACAAGGTTACACTCATGCTTTAGGACTCTTCTTGTCGTCTGGTATTTCAGGCTTTCATCAAAATATCCAGTATATGAAGGATGAATTTGAAGGTTTAACCATTGCTTTTCCTGATACTCGCATTACAAGTGCACCTCTAGGATTTATGGTGGAAAGTGTTTTTCAATGGGCAGAAAATGGTGACGATTTTAATACTATCTTAGAGAAACTAGATAAACAAATCACTAAAACATCTGCTTTTATCATGGTTGACGATCTTGACCATCTGGTGAAGGGAGGAAGATTATCCAATGGAGCAGCTATTTTAGGAAATCTTCTTAGTATCAAGCCTATTCTTTACTTTAATGACCAAGGTGTCATTGAAGTTTATGAAAAAGTTCGTACGGAAAAGAAGGCAACCAAACGTTTGGTAGAAATTATCAAAGAGTTGACAAAAGATGGAGACTACCGTATTACGGTCATTCATGGAAATGCTCCTGAAAAAGCAGAGGAATTGCGTCAGCAGTTACTTGAAAGTGGAGTAACAAGTAATATTGAAATAGCGACCATCGGTAGTGTGATTGGAACCCACCTTGGTGAAGGTAGTATCGCTCTGAGCTACACTCCAATTGTATAGTCTCGTAATGTGGGCAGATATCGCCCTTTGTATCTTAGAATTTGAACACGCCTGGAACTCTCTGTGAAAAATCGCTCTTCCAAGGGGAGAAACTCCTTGATTAGAACTCTTATTTTCACTTTGTATTCATACAGGCTTGATATCTTAGATAGGAGTTGAGATAGAGATGAGTATTCGTGTAATTATTGCAGGATTTAAGGGTAAGATGGGGCAAGCTGCTTGTCAAATGGTGCTAGCAGATCCGGACTTAGATTTAGTTGCAGTTATAGACCCTTCTGAGAAAGTAGATTCTTGGCAAGGTGTTCCTGTATACAATGATAAGGAAACCCTAATTGGTATTAGTGCAGATGTTTGGGTGGATTTTACAACTCCAGCAGTTGCTTATGAAAATACACGTTTTGCTCTTGAAAATGGTTTTGCTCCAGTAGTTGGAACGACAGGTTTTACGACAGAAGAAATTGCAGACCTTAAAGATTTATCTCGAATCCAAAAGCTTGGTGGCTTGATTGCTCCAAACTTTGCCTTGGGTGCTGTCTTACTTATGCAATTTGCAGCACAGGCAGCTAAATACTTTCCAAATGTGGAGATTATTGAACTTCACCATGATAAGAAAAAAGATGCTCCGAGCGGGACAGCAATCAAAACAGCTGAGTTGATGGCTGAAGTTCGTGAGTCTATTCAACAAGGTGCTAGTGATGAAGAGGAACTCATCGCTGGAGCCCGTGGAGCCGACTTTGATGGTATGAGAATTCACTCAGTTCGCTTGCCAGGTCTTGTGGCCCATCAGGAAGTTGTTTTTGGAAATCAGGGAGAAGGATTGACATTACGTCACGACTCCTATGATCGTAGCTCCTTCATGACAGGAGTGAATTTGGGAATCAAAGAAGTTGTCAAGCGTCATGAGCTTGTCTATGGATTAG
>ERZ773233.958-NODE-958-length-17535-cov-2.880034_pt1 | contig 17535 bp, 18 predicted proteins | sample MGYA00580991_ERZ773233 | MGnify/ENA primary metagenome ERZ773233 (study PRJEB29015, sample SAMEA2738178) | human oral metagenome | biome: human oral; feature: human-associated habitat; material: saliva | place: China | collected 2161 ...
TTGGCTAATAGTCGTCAGTCACAGCTCTTCCTATTAGCGGATGAATGGTCTGAATATACCTAATGATAGGATCACAATATACCTAGTCGACGAGTTACAATATACCTAACCTGGTAGTCAGAATATACGTAATCTTGAGTCCTCCCTTAAGGGAAGAGATGTCTAGATACAGAGCGAGAGCACCCCTTAGCCTAGACTCCATGGGAGTTAGGGTAAGGGGTGCTCTCGCAGGGTATAATCTTTCCTAGTAGACTAGGCTAAAGATGGACTAGAGTCCCGTGTAATTGTGCGGAGAGATACGATGCATCTCTTCCTTGAGGCTGTCGCTGATCGCTAGACCTTCGATGAAGTCATAGATGGACTTCTCGGTGATGTGCGTATTGGTGCGGGTCAGTTCCTTAAGCGCTTCATAGGGCTTGGGATAGCCTTCTCGGCGGAGGATCGTCTGAAGAGCTTCAGCCACGACTGCCCAGTTATTCTCTAGATCTTGATAGAGCGCCTCCTTGTTGAGAAGTACCTTGCCAAGCCCCTTACGTAGGCTCTTGAGGGCGATCATGCAGTGAGCAAGAGGAGTGCCTACATTGCGAAGGACAGTAGAGTCCGTGAGGTCACGCTGTAGGCGAGAGATGGGGAGTTTGCGGGCGAGGAAGCCGAAGATGGCATTGGCAAGACCAAGGTTGCCCTCTGCATTTTCGAAGTCAATAGGATTGACCTTGTGTGGCATAGCGGAAGAGCCTACTTCTCCAGCACGGATCTGCTGCTTGAAGTAGTCCATCGAGATATACATCCAGAAGTCGCGTGCGAGGTCGATGAGGATGACATTGATGCGCTGCAGTACGTCGAAGAGCGCTGCAAGCTGGTCATAGTTGGAGATCTGGGTGGTGAAACTCTCGCGCTCCAGTCCTAGACTGCGTACAAAGGAGGCTGCGAACTTCTTCCAGTCGTGCTGTGGATAGGCAATGGCATGCGCATTAAAGTTGCCCGTCGCGCCACCGAACTTAGCCGTGTGGGGGATCTGCTCTAGCGCCTTGAGTTGTTCTTGTAGCCGGTAGACATAGACTTCGATCTCTTTGCCGAGGCGAGTGGGAGAGGCTGGCTGTCCATGGGTGCGGGCTAGCATAGCGACCTCCGCCCATTCATTGGCGTAGAATTGCAGTTGGTCGATCAGTCCGCCTAGCTCAGGAAGGTAAATATGCTCTACGGCCTCACGGATCATCAGGGGGAAGGAGGTGTTATTGATGTCCTGTGAGGTCAGACCAAAGTGAATAAACTCCTTCTCGTCAGCCAGTCCTAGAGCATCGAAGCGCTCCTTGATGAAGTATTCGACCGCCTTGACATCATGGTTTGTAGTCCGCTCGATCTCCTTGATACGCTGGGCATCCTCGGTAGATAGGCTGAGGTAGATGTCATGGAGCTGCTCGATGCGCTCGGAGCTAAGGATCCGACGAAGGTGTGGTAGTTCTTCGCAGAGGGCGATGAAGTAGAGGATCTCGACACGTACTCGATAGCGAATGAGTGCTTCCTCTGAGAAGTAAGAGGCGAGAGCTTCGGTCTGGCTACGGTAGCGACCATCAATCGGAGAAATAGCCTGAAGGGAGTCGAAGAGCATAGTCTGCAGGGAGATTAGAAGATGAAAGGTGTAAAGTGGCTAAAGAGTAAGGAGCGAAGTCCGAGACTCTTCTTGTGAGAGGTGATCGGGGCTTCGCTCCTTGTGTGTAGAGGGTTATCGGAGACGGTTGGAGGCGCGGATGAGCGTCTCGTCATAGATCATGCGACGGGCTGCCAAGTAGAGCAGAGGAAGGCATATCAGAGGGAGAGCGAGAGGGAAACGTACTGCGAAGCTCGCCCCTGTCTCTGATGTGAACTGCCAGCTGATCCAAGCGATGTAGCAGAGCTGACCGATGACCACTAGCAGAGTGAGTATCGTGAGGCGCATCTGAAGCATCCTGCGCTTGTAGAGGAAGATGAGCCCAAGAGCGCTCACTGCGACCAAGATGCTTAATGCTCCCGTTGCCCAAGCTGGCATGACAGTGCTACCATCCATGGTGCTATGGATACTCCAATTGTCTAGGAGGTAGTATTGTCCCGTTGGAAGAGTGAAGACTGCGAGATCTAGGAAGGCGAAGACGCTCATGAGTACTCCTACAAAGAGTAGCCAGAGCGTCTGTATGCGTTGCCACATAGCGTATCGGGGATATCTATGGGTTTACTTCTTGCTACGTCCAGCGATGTTGTAGTACAGCTCGCCGTCTTCGTACTCCTTAGCCGCCACGAGAGTGGGCTTAGGTAGGCGCTCGTAGTAGCGAGAGATCTCGATCTGCTCGGGATTCTCTGTCGTCTCCTGCTGATCATCGGTATAGACAGCGAACTCCTGAAGCTTAGCTTCTAACTCCTGCTTGGTCTCCTGTGCGATCTGATTAGCTCGCTTGGCGATGATCATCACGGTCTCATAGATATTCTCCGTGTCCTTGCTGAGGCTGACCATGTCACGACTGATCGTGTTGGTCGGTACATTCTTTTTGTACTTAGGCATATGTTTAAATCTCTTTGTATACGATGGATGATAGGAGTCTAGGACTTGACGAGCTTGGCATTCATTCGCTCGAAGATGCGCTGAGCTTGCTTTAGATGCTCTCCCTGTGGGAAATCGTTTAAGTACGCATAGTAGGCATCGATGACTTCACGCAGGCGTTCCTGAAGGCGCTCGGGGACACTTAGGTCTGCTTGCTCTGCCTTAGCTCGTAGGATGAGGAAGGTAATCTCCTCTTTATGCTTGGTGTAGGGATAGTCCTTAAGGGCATTCTGAGCGGTGATAATACACGACTCATAGTTATTCCCTAGGTAGAGCCCGAGGTTGAAATAGAGACGAGCTGCGAGAAACTCCTTATAGGCTAGTTTGTCTTGAAGCTCAAAGAGCATCTGCTCTACCTCCTTGGTATGCTTGCCCTCGGGGAAGAAGTCAAGATAGCTCTGTAGCTCCTTAATAGCGCCAATAGTTGCAGTCTGATCAAGACGAGCATCAGGAGAGGAGCGGAAGAGGCTATAGCCAGCTTTGAAGCGTGCTTCCTCTGCCATCGATCCCTTAGGATAGCTGGTATAATAGTTCTGGAAGTAGCGGGATGCCTCAGCGTCGTCACCTCGCTCGAAATAGGAGTCAGCCAGCAGATAGGTGCTTTGAGGCCCTTCTGTCGTACCTACAAGCTGAGGAACAATGTCTTCGAGCAAGCTGATGACACGCCCATACTTCTTCTCATTATAGCTCTTCTTCGCAAACGAATAGCGCTCACCTACGTCAGTGGACTTCTGTACTTGGTAGTACTCACCACAGGAGGAGAGCATCAATAGAGCTAAGGAGGCTGTGCAAAGTCTCTTGATCATACGTAATATCTGTAGAAGCACTAGGTGTACGTCAGGTACATAGCGCTTGGACAAAGATACGACTTTTTGCGGTAAGGTATATCTTAGGTCTAGGCTCAATTAGGAAGGCCACAAACATAAATAGCCTGCCCCCAGGGAGGAAGCAGGCTATCTTAGTGAGGTCTCTGGATCTAGACGTTAGCTAGGTAGAGGAGTAGGGGGGTCTCTGTCTCTACCTCGATGCAGGATGAGGTAGCACAGTTGAGAGTCCCATTCCACAGCTGAGGGAGGGTGTGCTTCTCCAGGGGCCAATGGACGCCACGTAGACTAACCGGGCTCTGCTGGAAATTAAAGATGGAGACTTGCTGTCCAATCAGTACCTCTACCTTGCTAGGCTCAGTAAGGAGGAGGAAGTAACCTTCGTCGGTGAGCATGACAAGCTCATTCACCAGATTCACATAATTAGGTAGTAAAGCTATATTCGCTAGGAAGTGATCTTCTCGACCACCACTAGCTCCTAGGAGAGTGATATCTTGACGTCCTAGCTGGCTATGTAGGTAATTGAAGGTCTTCGTTAGATCATTGGTGTCTTGATCGGGGAAGTGATGAATGCGCCCCTTAAGCAGGTCTTTCAGACCAGAGGAAACAGAGTCCAGATCTCCAATTACCGCATCTGGTAGGATCGAGGTGTAGCTGCGGAGCTTATTTACCGCCCCGTCACAGCAGGTTAGACTATAGCCTTCTGATCCTTGGCTCCAGCGCTGGAGAAGACTAAGGGGCATCGGAGCTTGAGGGAAAGCACCATTGGCTAGGACTAGCGTCTTGGGTAGGTTATCTGGAGTATAGAGAGGGTAGTGTTTCATCGGTTATTTAGTCTTGGGAGGTTTCATGCATGAGACGAGACCATTTACGGAAGCCAAAGAAGGCCGTCACGAAATTGACCGCATAGACGAAAGAGGAGAGGTAGTCACCTGCACTATAGAGGGCGATGAAGCCTGCTGCATTGGCGATGATCCAGCAGAGCCAGTGCTGTCGCCACTTCTTGGCCATCCAGATCATCCCTATGACGGAAGCAATGGTGGTAAGAGCATCTGCCCAAGGAAGCTGCCACTCGGGGATGTAGGGCTTAAGGAGAAGAAGTAGGATATATCCCACGGCTCCTAGGCAGAGGGAGAGTAGGATTCCCCCTCTAGAGATATTTGTGATCGGAAGCTCCTCCACGTCATCTCCTCGCTTACGTAGCCAAGCTATCCATCCGATGATGCTAGTGATGAGATAGTAGACATTGATAGCGAGCATCCCATAGAGCCTACTTTGCCAGCAGATCGGTATCCAAAGCAGGGGTAGAAGGATGCCGACAGGCCAGAGCCAAATGCTTGCTCGATACTCCAGCCAAAGCCAGAGTAGGGAGATCACTACAGTCGTTAGCTCGAGTGAATGTGAGGTGATGAAGTGGAGGAGATCCATAGGAAGAGGAGTAAGGATAGAGAACTAAAGCGTGAGTGCCGTAGCTACGAATGCGTGGATGCCCGCTTGAGGATAGACGCCAATGTAGCTCTTCTCAGTACCATGTTTGTCGAAGCTGTAGCTAGCCCAGCCTCCGGAGGAGTACTTCGCGTTGAAGAGGTTGTTGACCTGCAGGCTTATATTCCAGCGTTTGGCGAAGCGCACGGGGATGTCATAGCCTAGACGGAGACTGGCTATATGGTAGCTAGGCAGGCTACGCTGCTTGCTCCCCGTGTTGTCTAGGTATTGCTGTCCCACGTACTGAGAGCTCAATGTGGCCTCGAAGTTCCCTTGGGTAAATGAGAGCATATTGCTTAGCGTCATCGAGGGGGAGTAGGCGATCGGGGTATCCTTGTAGACCGTAGCTACATTATCCTGTGCCTTCTCGCTCCAAGCATAGAGTGTATAGGACTTGATGCGATTCTTACTCGTTCCGAAGGCTAGGTCCCAGCGTAGTGAAGGGAGAATACGCCACGAAGCATTGACTTCCATCCCCGTACGATAGCTCTTGGCTACATTTTCGCTAAGGTCTCCACCGACGTCACTTTTCTTCCCATTGAGTACAAGTTGATCCTTGTAGTCCATGTAATAGAAGTTCACTCCGACAGTGAAAGTGCTGCTGCGGAATCCGTACCCTAGTTCGTAGTCTGTGAGTCGCTCTGCTCGTGGATACTCGGCTGCACTAACTTCAGTGTAGTGCTTGCGATTAGGCTCTCGGTGTGCTACAGCGATAGATCCATAGAGATGATGCTGGGGAGTGAATTGGTAGAAGATCCCTGCCTTAGGGTTGAAGAACATGAAGGTCTTCTTTAGATCCATCTGTAGGGGAAGTCCTCCCTTAAAGTGATCTACCGTCCCCGTAATACGATAATCGATGAATCGGAGCTGGAGGTCGGCGAAGAGGTTTAGACCTGATAGGAGTTCGTAGGTAGCCTTGGTAAATCCAGAGACGTCAGTCTTGTGGGCTGTATCTTCATAGTAACGCTCATGGGGCTCTACTTGGTAGGGATAAGGGGTGATGGGCTCACGCTCTCCATAGTGGAGCCCGACATAATGGTTGCCAGCAAGCCCCGTGGTGAACTCAAAGCCATTAGCCTTGTACTCTGCGGAAGCGATCCCTCCGTAGAAGTCATTGTCGAGGTACTTGGTGCGTAGGAGGCTGATCTTCTTGATCGTCTGTTCCTTCCCATTCTTGTCGAGGATAGGGTTCCCGTCTGCATCTCGGAGGATGAAGTGCTTTAGTCCATACTCTTTGAGCTTGCGTCCTGTACGATACTCATCAGTGAAGCCATAGCCCTGCGTATAGTGCCCTGTGAGGTTGAGCACCCAGCCGGAGGTTAGGTAGTGTGTGAGCTGAGCCTGGTAGTGGTTCTGCTCGTAGTTATCCGTATTATAGCGGTAGCGGGCGTCTGACTTAGTGCTCCCAGGGTTGATGTGACCTGCGGAGTTATAGGTGCGTCCATAGAGCGCTTCTTGCCAAGGCTCTAGCCCATTCCAGGCGATACCTGTGCGTTGCTTCCCTCCAAAGGCGAGTAGCTTGACGATCGTTCGATCACCCAGGTAACCTCCCTGTAGGAAGAAGGAGGTGCCATGCGATCCACTACGATCTACATAACCATCTGTCGTCATCTTCCCCACACGGGCTTCGAGTGCCCAGTGCCCAGCAATTCGACCGGTGGCGGCATGCACTTCTCGGCGGAAGGTGTTGTAGGCTCCTCCTAGGAGATTGATTGAGGCTGTAGGGGTGGGGGAGAAGTGATCTGTGCGAAGATTTAGGCTAGCTCCAAAGGCTGCCGAGCCATTCGAAGACGTGCCGACTCCACGCTGGAGCTGAGCATCCTGAATGCTGGAGGAGAAGTTGGGCATATTGGCCCAGAAGACGCCTTGACTCTCGGAGTCATTGAGGGGGACGCCATTGGTCATCGTGTTAATCCCAGCGGCATCGACACCACGGACACGGAGATAGGTGTAGCCGATCCCGATGCCTGGTTCGCTGGTAGCTACGACGGAGGGAGTCTGCAGGAGGAGATAGGGGATGTCTAGACCGAGGTTAGCCTTCTGGAGTTGTTTCTTCGAGATGTTTGTGAAGGTCACCGGGGTCTTTGCCGAGGCACGAGTAGCCGTGACTTCTACTTGCTCGAGCTGATGGATACGGGTCGTATCTGGTCGCTGAGCAAGGGTGGGGAGGCACGTCACTAGCGAGAGTGTCGCTGTGGCGTAGAGGTTTGTTTTTCGCTTCATCTTACATTAATACATAATAGACGTAATGCAGAGCTGAAGGGTGAGGGAGTAGATTGAGTCGATGAACAATTCCTACGCCAGCATTGCCTGGGTCAGGTATTGAGGGTATCATCTCAGCTCGCCTAGGGCGAGCACCCCTTTGTCCTTAGTTCTTTAACGCTCGCAAAGGTAGCGGATGTGTGGCATTTGAACAAATGCCTATAGTGAGCGTGCTAGTTAGTCTTGGGAGGGGGCTTTCTGGGGTATTGTAAGGACTAAAAGAGAAGAGGCAACCTCCGGTCTGAAGGTTGCCTCTCAAGGCTTGTGCGGCTGAAGGGACTCGAACCCCCACGCCTCGCGGCATCAGATCCTAAGTCTGACGTGGCTACCAATTACACCACAGCCGCCTTGCTCTTATTGGGGACTTAAGGAGTCGCCCTTAGCGTAATTGCAATGCAAAGGTAAGTATTCTTTCCTAAAACTGCAAATCGTCAAGAAAAAGATCTTCCTAGTTTATCTCCCTTCTGTCATTCAAGTGGACCTAGAAGGGGGCGGAGTGGGGGTGGATTTCCCTCTCTCTTAGTTCCAACTAGTAGGTACTACTGTTGCCTATTGAGGGGCACTACTGATGCCTCTTGGGGGTTACTACTGATTCTCCATAGAAGATTGGACCGCAAGATGTCGAACTTCACCCCTAGGATTTTCTTTTCGGATAAAGAAGAGCCTCACCGACGAGAGCAGTGTCAGTGAGGCAGAGTAAATATGGAGAAAGGAAGAGCGAGTGAGGTCTAGCTAGCTCATGAATGGAGGGGAAATTCAGCGCAAGGAAAGGTTAGCTCTAGGAAACCCGCTAACGGATCCCAACCTGCCGGTAGCTCGGCGTGAGGGTGGAGGTGAGACGTAGGAGTAGATCGAAGAAGACCATCTTAGCATTGACGTTTTGCGCTAGATGTCGCTGCGCTAGATCGAGCTCTTCCTGCACCTGACGCACATTCTTCCCTGTGATACAGTTACGGAGGTAGCTGGCGATACCCTCCTCGGGCTTGGCGAGGTAGTTGATTTGGGGAAGATTGAGATTGTAGAGGTAGAACTCACGGAACATACGTGCAAGATAGTCGATCAGTCTGGCCTGCTCGTCCCGAGTTAGTCCTGCTAGCTCATCGGCTAGCCCTCGCATTTCGGTAGGCTGGGCATTGACTGTAGCACGTAGGATACGACGAAGGAATTCGAGCTCTATCCCCAGCTCCGTCTCATCTCCTCGGAAGAGATCAAGAGCATCTCGGTAGTTCCCTTGGCACATGTGGGCTGCATAGACTGCATCCGCATCAGGAGTGGGTGAGGGTAGGGTAAGTAGGGCTCGCTCGATCTCGTCTGCCGGGAGCGGGCGTAGTCGTGTGATCTGCATACGGCTACGAAGGGTAGTGAGCACGCTCTGCTCATCCATAGAGACCATGAAGATGAGGGTGCGCTCTGGGGGCTCTTCCACCAGCTTGAGTAGTTTGTTGCCTAGAGCTTCCTGCATCTTCTCGGGGAGCCAGATCAAGAGGATCCGATAGCCCTTCCCCGAGGTCTGATAGCTGAGGGTACGCTGGAGGCTCTCTCCCTCTCTCGTGAAGATCGAGGCTTTTTTCCCCTCGCCAGCTAGGAGACGTAGCCACTCTTCGTAGCGAGTGTATGCCCCTTGCTGGAGGAACGTGCGCCACTCGGAGAGGTGATCCTCACAGAGGTTCTTCCCTCCATTGTTGATGATAGGGAAAAGAAAGGAGAGGTCGGGATCACCTACGGCGTCGAAGCGCTGACAGGAGGGGCATCTACCGCAGGCATCTGTCTCTCCGGGCTGAGAGCAGTTGAGATAGCGGGCATAGGCATAGGCCAGAGCAAGAGCCCCTTCGCCATCTCTGCCAAGGAAGAGCTGAGCGTGAGGGATGATACCTCGCTGGGCTGTGTCTATGAGCCGAGCTTTGATGGAGTCATGTCCGATGAGATCACGAAAATACATGGGAGTAGAAGGCAAAGAGATTAATGAGCAATATGGGCAAGGAAGCCTGAGATATAGTCTTTCCCTCGCTCGGTGATCATACTCTCGGGGTGAAACTGTAGTCCCCAGATCGGTAGCTCCTGATGGCGGAGAGACATTAAGACGGATCCCTCCCCAGGCTCTTCACTAAAGGAGGTGGCTAGGAGACACTCTGGGAGTGTCGAGGGGGCAACAGCCCAGCTATGGTAGCGTCCGATAAGGCTTCCTTCGTGGGCCCAGCCTACCACTGAATCCGCGCTATCTATGCGTATGAGTCGGGATGCATGACCATGGAGTGGAGCGGGTAACTGATAGAGCTTTGCGCCGAAATGCTCTGCGATGGCTTGATGCCCTAAGCAAATACCTAAGATCGGTAGGTCTGATGCAATAGAGCTAGTTATTAATTGCTGGGTGTTTGGGTAGTCTACTGGGGTGCAGGGTCCTGGGGAGAGTATAACTCCATCATACCGATTCAGCTGGTGGAGGTCTAAAGCTTCTGTCTGAATGCGATCAAAGGTCACCCCTTCTGACTCACGAAGGAGCTGAAGGATGTTATGGACAAAGGAATCATGATGATCTAGGACAAGGAGGTGCATGAGACTACGGATACTCGGAGGCTGGAGCTGAGATTTGTTGGATTAAGCTGTCCCTACCATATTCCACGATGGGTCGGAGTGTTTCCGCTTAAGAGTAGCAAAAAGATGCTCTCCTAGGGTGGAAAGAGGTTTCTGCTAGAGTGACTATTGCGCTTCACTCGTATGGGGAGGGGCAAGATCTCGTGGAGCAAATATAGCGATTAATGCTAGGAATACGAGTGGAGGTGTCGAGCTTAAGATTTGTCTCCTCATTTGTACTATGATGTTTACCAACTAGTAGGCACTACTGTTGCCCCTTGAGAGGCAACAGTAGTGCCACTTTGGAGGTAATATTGATGCCCCTCGGGTATGATCCGATGAATATGCCTTGTGGAATGCTTTGCCTAGGTGAAGTATTAGGCTCCGTGGCTGACCTTCGTGAAGCGCAGTCTTCTATCCCTAGTCTACTAGAGAAGGAGGATAGCCAATTAGGTATGCTCGCTTTGTAGCACGGGTGATAGCCGTGTAGATCCAGCGAGCCATATTGCGATCTGTCGGCAGGTAGCCAGCCAGACTGAGATCAACGAACACACATTTCCATTGTCCGCCTTGTGCCTTATGTGCTGTCACAGCATAGCCATACTTGACTTCGAGGGCACCCCAGAAGGGGTCTTTACGTATCGCCTTTCGTCGATCAACTACGGAAGAAATGTGGGCATAGTCGGCTGTGATCTGCTCAAAGAGCTGAGTGCGCTGTGCAGGTGTTCGCTGCGCCTGCATATCATTAAGCCCAGTGAGGAGTAGCCTTACATCTAGCTCCTCCTCTCGGTCGGGTAGGTAGATCGTAGCATCGGCAAAGCTAAGGTCATACTCCTGATAGTACCGATGGATGCGCTGTACCTCGACCATTTCTCCGTTAGCGATGAAGTCGGAGTGATCACGGCGCTTGGTGTAGTGGTAATTGTTACGAGCCACGATAAGCCGCTCACCTCGCACGAGAGGCTCATCTTCGTAGTAGAAGATGGAGGAGCGGATAGCTTCGTTGCATGCTAGGGCGTTCTTGTTCGATGGGCAGATGACGAGGCATTCTTCGTGCCCATACTTGCGGTAGGCTTGGTCTAGGGTGTCGATGAACTCCCCAGGCTCTACCGCTGTGATACCCTTCCAATCTAGAGTCTCTAAGTGAATGGGTAGAGGGGTCTCGGGGGCTTCATCCTCGTAGGTAGTTAGGAGCTCTCGCAGTGCAGTAGCGTTATGTAGGATCCCACCCTGCTTCTGTCTCACGACTTGACGGAGGGTGGCGCTATAGACGTGCATACCGTAGCGAGAGGATAGGATTTCTGGGTTGAGAGCATCACTTAGTGAAGTGCCTACGGGTGGAAGCTGGGCGGTATCCCCGACGAGGATTAGCTTGCTCGTCTCTCCTGACCAGACGTAGCTCAAGAGATCATCGAGTAGGTTTCCCGATCCAAAGGGCGTCACTTGCTCTCCATCGCCTGAGATCATGGAGGCTTCGTCGACGATGAAGAGTGTCGGGGTGGTAGATCTACTTGTGGCTATCTGAAAGCTCCCTCCCTCCTCCTGCATGGCAGTCGAGGCTCTATATATGGTGTGGTGAATGGTGTGTGCTTGGAGTCCGGTAGCTGTAGAGAGTACCTTGGCCGCTCTACCTGTGGAGGCCATTAGTTCAATGCGTATCCCAGCATGTAGGGCAGCCTCTGTGATAGATCGTAGGAGGAAGGTCTTCCCTGTACCAGCATAGCCAGTGAGGAGAAAGAGTGCATAGGGTGAGGGCTCTGCGAGGTAATGCTGAAGAGTCTCTAGAGCAGTCTGCTGGTCGTCAGTAAAGTCTTCGGTGGGGAGCGTGGCTAGCTGATATGCTAGGGGAGTATACGGCATGTGATAATAATTTCTATCTTTGTCCATGTGAAGTTACTGCTTTTCGTACGCATAGGTATTAGATAGCTGGAACTTGCGAGATACGATAGAATGAACAACTAACTACATATTAGATTACGATGAAAAAAGTTATCCTCGCACTAGTCGCTGTAGCCGTGGTATTCCTGGCTTACACCACCGTGATGAGTGTGTGGTCTCCCGTGAACTTCGACAAGAAGCAGCAAAGCATTGAGGAAGGCCTACAGAAGCAACTCAAGAAGATCGCTACCCTGGAAGATGCTTACAAGAGTGTCTATGACAAGTATGCTAGCAAAGAAGAACTCATCGACTTCGTTTCTAATGGTCGTATCTTCTATATCAAGGCAGAAGGTGACTATACCAGTGCTATGCGTGAGCAGGGACTCTCAGAGGAGGATGCAGCTCGCCGTGGCTTGATCCGCCGTGATACGATCTGGGTATCAGCTAAGGATTCCCTCCTGAAGGATGGTACGGATCTCGCTAAGCTCTTTGTGATTGCTAACAACCCAGACTCTTCTATTCACGTCGTAGCAAGTACGATCGAGCAGGAGGTCGGAGACACGAAGATTGATGTGCCCGTCTTCCAGGCTTCAGCTTCCTACGAGAGCTATCTCAATCCTCTAGGCAATCCTCGCCGTGTACGTGAAAAGGTAGAGGCTGCTAATGCTAAGGCCAATGCCTTCGCTGGGCTCCGTGTCGGTTCTCTCACGGAAGTGAAGACGAACGGTAACTGGGAGTAATGGTAGACCAACTCTCTTTGGAGCGACTCTCTGCCGAGAGTGCTCCCTCACAAAGCTTGTCCATCCGGTATCTATCGGGTGGACTTGCTTTTTGTGTGCGTATGCTCCCGTCAGCGGGAGAGATCGTAGCCTGTGGCTTTCTTCCTTTCTCCCTTTTATCAGAGAAGAAGGTGGAAGAGAAATTCCTTGAGCTTTTCTATACCTATGACTTCTTGGCTTACCCTTATCATCAGATCTATTGCTATTACCACCCTGAATCGGCAGTCTTGGTACCTACGGAGCTGGTGACAGCTGGACAGGAGGGACTTTGGCTCTTTGAAGGATTGGATGATGTCAAGCCACGACCTGTGGGATATCTCTCGGTATGCTATCTCTGTACACCATTACCCGAGGAGACCAAGAGCCTTGTGACACGGACTGACTCCACCTTAGTACAGCTCTTTCGTCGTACGCTCCTCGTCGTTGAGCTGATCCCGGCCTGCTTCCCAGCACTTAGCTTGCGTCTGGAGCATAGTCGTGGCTTTCTCGCAAGTGAGTTACTAGTGCTTCTTGAAGGGAATCAATTGACGCTCCTAGCACATCGTCGAGGAGAAGTCTTTAGCTATCGTCAAGTATCTCTTTGTGTCCCTTCCGATGAGAAATCGTTGGGTGAAGAGGTGCTCTTCTATCTCTTCGCTCAGTGGCAACATCTAGGACTGGATGGAGCTATTGACCGAGTTGCTCTTGGGGTGCCAGCATCAGACTTTGCTATGGAAGTCGTAAGAGAGGAACAGGCTTATGCTCACCTGAAGGAACTTCTCGCTCCATACGTACAGACTGTCGAAGTCTTCACCTATTCCCCTTGCTAACTTGTAGATGCTGTACTAGCATCTATTTCCCCTAAATGATCCATACGCTACTATGAGAATTGTAGGAGGGCTATATAAGCGCCGTCGATTCGATGTCCCGAAGAGCTTCAATGCTCGCCCCACCACGGACTTTGCTAAGGAGAATCTCTTTAATGTCCTACAGCATTATCTAGATCTTGAGGAGACGACCGTCCTTGATCTATTCAGTGGTACGGGGAGCATTGCTGCGGAGTTGGTTTCACGAGGCTGTCGAAGTGTCATCGCTGTGGAGCAGCGACGGGAGCATGCGCTCTTCATCCGTTCTGTCGCTAAGATGCTGGGAGAGGAGAAGCGCCTGAAGGTTCTTCAAGCAGATGTTTTCCGCTATCTAGCGACTGCAGGCAAAGATGTGCTACCGAGCTTTGACTTCATATTCGCTGATCCTCCCTATAAGATCAAGGAATTGGGACAGCTCCCTCGGATGATTTTAGATGCGGGCTTGCTGAAGCCAGATGGACTTCTTGTTGTAGAGCATCCCGGGACGTATGACTTCTCCATGCTTCCAGAGTTCGTGAGTCATCGTGAGTATGGCTCCGTGAATTTCTCTTTCTTCTCTTTCCCTAGTGAGGAGACGGTAGAGTCCTTAGAAGAGCCTGCAGAGGAAAAGGAGTAGCTCGTAGCGCAGAAGAATATCTAGCTTCGACCCAACATAAGCAAATAGGGAGCAATGGTAGATGAAGAAGAACTGCTGAGTCTATTGGCTCTGCGCCGTGCTGGGATCTCATCGCACGAACTATTTGCTCTTTTCTCTCCGACGTTCACCGAGTTAAACTTAGGTCTACCTTCAAGAAAGGCTGTATATCAATCGGAGATCACTAGCTATTGGGATGAAGCTCGAGCGGAGCTAGAGGCTTGCCAGCAGGCAGAGATCAAGGTACTTCCATTCATCTCTCCTTCTTATCCCTCTTCCTTAGCAGATCTTCATCAGTCATGTCCCTTAGTCCTTTATTTGAAAGGGGATGTTTCGCTTTTAGATGCCCCTCATCAGCTAGCGATCGTGGGAACAAGATATCCAACGGCACAAGGATATCAGGATGTTTATCAGATAGCTAAAGAAGAAGCTCAGCGAGGTGCTGTAATCATCAGTGGGCTAGCGATAGGGTGTGATGAAGCTGCCCATCGAGGAGCATTGGATGCAGGAGGAAGGACTATTGCCGTTGTGGCGACAGGATTGGATCAAGTCTATCCCGCAGTTCATCGTCCTCTACAAGAACGCTTGTTAGCTCACGGTGGCTTAGTTATCTCAGAGTATCCATTGGGGACATCACTTGAGCCTTATCGTTTAATACAGCGTAATCGTATCTTGGCAGGCCTCGCTAAGGACTGGCTTGTCGTCGAGTGTGGGCGAACAAGCGGTACGATGCATGCGGTAAGATTTGCAGAGCGATATCATCGCCCTGTTTATGCGTTAGCCTCCCATTCGCTCCCATCAAGAGCGGGTAATCAACTCCTTTTGTCCTCTGCACGTGCACAGCTCTATCCTACATTAGGTTTAACTACTTCGGTCAATTTAGACTGCTAGAATGAAGAAATAGGTTCCTCTTGAGTTTGTTAGCCATAAGAGGTCGTTTTCTCCTTACCTTATAGATGGAAAAATGACTCCTTCATACTCCCGATCAAGATCCTTGTAGCATCTTGATCGGGATTCTTGTATAGAGTATGGTGGAATTAATCTATCGAGGCATTCGAAGGTGGGGAAAGGAGATGATATATAGATGGAAGAGTTAAGAGCTAATGATCCTATTCTTTCATTATGAATGAAACTTTATTCCATTAGTAACGCTAGCTTTGTTTCATTAGTAACGAATTCCTCATTCTGTTAGTAAGGAATTTAGGCTACTATTGTGATTGAGGACAAGCTGTCTAAGCGACTGCTACTTTATGATGTCGTATTTGATGCCGAAGCCATAAGTTATTCTCTCCCTTATTCCTTTTGTTTACCGATCTCGTGAGAGATGATTATTGGCGGTATAGGGAGCGAATAATTATTGTATCTTTGCGACTTGTTAGTAAACCATTTAAGTGGAATCAATGGGAGAAATAGTACTCAAGGGGCGCACCTTCGTTCCCTATATCGATGCCAAGACGATTAGTGCTGCAGTAAAGAAGCTCGGTGAGCGTCTGCGTGCTGATTTTGAGGGGAAAGATCCTCTTTTTGTCTGCATCATGAACGGGTCGTTTATGTTTGCCGCTGAGCTTATGTACGCTATCGACGCTGACTTCGAAGTGGCCTTTGCTCGCTATACTAGCTATGAAGGCACGGAGAGCACGGGTAAGCTGAACGAGGTGATGCCCGTGACGCAGTCTCTGAAGGATCGTGTCGTCGTCATCGTCGAAGATCTGATCGATACGGGCTTCACGATGTACAATCTTCAGCGTCATTTCTATGATCTGGGAGCTAAGGAGGTGCATATCGCTACCATGCTTACTAAGCCGGAAGCTCTGAAGTGTGACGTGAAGACAGACTATGTCGCCCTCGAGATCGAGAGTAAGTTCATCCTAGGTCATGGCTTAGACTATGATGACTACGGACGTATGTTCAAGGATATTTATCAACTCAAAGACTAATACATAGACATGCTAAATCTGATCATCTTCGGAGCTCCAGGCTCTGGGAAGGGGACACAGAGTGAAGTCCTCATCGAGAAGTATGGCTTTGACCACATCTCTACAGGCGATCTGCTACGTGCTGAGATCAAGGCTGAAAGCGAGCTAGGTAAGGCTGCTAAGAGCTATATGGATGCTGGCCAATTGGTACCCGATAGCCTCATCATCGACATGATCGAAAAGGTACTCCAGGAGCGTAAGCCTAAGAAGGGGTTGATCCTGGATGGCTTCCCTCGTACGGTGGCTCAAGCGGAGGCTCTCGATGCGCTCTATGCCAAGCATGGATCAGCAGTACATGCTGTCCTTGATCTTCAGGTACCCGAGGAAGAGCTGATCGACCGACTACTCAAGCGTGGTCAGGTCAGCGGTCGCAGTGATGATAATCTGGAGACTATTCAGAAGCGCCTAGGAGTCTATCATGCGCAGACTGCTCCTATCGCGGCGCACTATGCCGCTAAGGGCGTACATCATGCTATCGAAGGAACGGGAGCTATAGCGGATATTACCGCTCGTATCGCTGACGTCCTAGAGAAGCTAGCATAAGCCTCTCTGAGACGAGCTAGTCTGCTAGCGCTTAGTCCACTGGTCTAAGTCGCTCACCACCTATAGATAAAGGAAGGCAAGACATCGTAGCTGGAGTAGCCCTTCAGGTACGTGCCTTGCCTTCGACTTATGGATACAGAAGAATTAGAAGAATGGCAGAATCAAACTTTGTCGATTACGTCAAGATCTACTGCCGCTCCGGTAAGGGCGGTCGAGGATCGACGCACTTCCGTCGTGAGAAGTATATCCCCAAGGGAGGTCCTGATGGTGGTGATGGTGGACGAGGAGGAGATATTTATATCCGTGCAAACGAAAACTACTGGACGCTTCTCCATCTGCGCTACCAGCGTCATGTCATAGCGACTAGTGGCGGAAACGGAAGCAAGAATCGATCTACTGGGCAGGACGGACAAGATCAGGTCATCGAAGTCCCCGTAGGTACGGTGGTCTATGATGCCCTTACAGGGGAGTTCATTATGGACCTAAATCGTAATGGCCAGCAGGAACTCCTGATCAAGGGAGGCCGAGGAGGGAAGGGGAATACCTTCTTTAAGACCTCGACCAATCAAGCTCCACGCTATGCTCAGCCTGGGGAACCAGCACAAGAGCGTACCGTGATCCTTCAGCTGAAGATGCTAGCAGATGTGGGACTCGTCGGTCTGCCTAATGCTGGGAAGTCTACTCTCCTATCTGTCATCACTGCGGCTAAGCCTAAGATCGCTAATTATCCCTTCACCACGCTGGAGCCAAACCTAGGTATGGTACGCTATCGTGATGATCGCTCTTTCGTGGTAGCAGATATTCCTGGGATTATCGAAGGTGCAGCTGAGGGACGTGGTCTTGGGCTTCGCTTCCTGCGTCACATTGAGCGCAATGCCCTGCTTCTTTTTATGATCCCAGCAGATACCGAAGGTATTGCATCGGAGTATAAACTTCTGCTTGGAGAGCTGGTGAAGTACAATAAGGAGCTCGCTGAGAAACGAAAGGTGCTTTGCATCACTAAGTGTGACTTGATCGATGAAGAGATTCAGGGCTGGATACGTGATGAATTAGCCCGTGAGTTACCCGAAAATCTCCCAGTGGCTTTTATTTCTTCTGCAGCCCATCAGGGATTGGTAGAACTGAAAGATTTGCTGTGGCAGGAGCTTAATCGTGAGACGAAGCAC
>ERZ773233.964-NODE-964-length-17485-cov-5.542513_pt1 | contig 17485 bp, 16 predicted proteins | sample MGYA00580991_ERZ773233 | MGnify/ENA primary metagenome ERZ773233 (study PRJEB29015, sample SAMEA2738178) | human oral metagenome | biome: human oral; feature: human-associated habitat; material: saliva | place: China | collected 2161 ...
GTAATTGGTCTATTAAAACGGTTTAAATATTGGATAAATGCCTGGATTCCACCGATCGGAATCGTTCCAATAATCACATAATATCCACCCAACATACACACTCCCGCGTATGCCAAGTTCAAAAAGATATGTGTTAAAGGAAAAGTTAGCGAACTAAGAAAATGAGCCTCGCTACTCTCTTTATATAGTTTTTGATTTACCGCCTCAAAGCTCTTTATTGATCGCCCAGCATGATTATTTGCCTTAATAATTAACTGACCACTAAAATTCTCCTCGATAATAGCATTTAATTTACCTAACGTCTCTCGTTCGGCCACAAAGTATACCTTAGCTTTTTTCAGAATTCTCGCAATAAAAATCGTCGAAATTGGCACCGCCACAATCGCAATCAAGGATAAAGTCACCGAAAGATACAACATAATCGCTAAATATCCCACAAGAGTCGTCACACTAGTAATGATTTGCGTTAAAGTTTCAGCAAATGACACCGAAATCGTATCCACATCATTAATCATTCTCGACATCACATCACCATTTGGCGTCCTATCAAAGTATCCAATCGGCAGACGTCGCATTTTTTTCAGAATACTCTCTCTCAGTTTCTTTTCATACACTACCGAAAGAGACGAGGTTACTACCCCCTGTATATAACCAATTATTGCCGACGACAAAAATGTAACAATCAAAACAAATGCTAAGAAATTAATCTCAGACCAATTTATCACACCCTGGTTTTTTAATGATTCCGTTGCAGAAGTCGTCATCATGCCAAGAATCATTGGCCCAAAAACCATTAAAAGAGTCGAGACCAAGGACAAAACTGCGGCTACCACAATTTTTACCTTCCACTCTCTAATCGACTGCCAGAAACGCCCTAAAGCATTCTTAAAATCCCTTGGACCCTGCGCATTTGCTCCCTTGCTACGCATCTTATTTCTCCCCTTTCTGTTTCTCTCTATTCTGAGACTTCTCTAACACTCCAACTTCAGAACTTACCGCTAGTTCAGTAGCTAATTCCTCGTCTGAAAATTGTGATTTTGCAATCTCAAGATAAACCCGACACTTCCTCAGTAGCTCATAGTGAGTTCCTCGCCCCACAATCTTACCTTGCTCTAGCACAATAATCTGTTCTGCGTCTCTAATCGTATTAATTCTCTGTGCCACTACTAGTACCACCGACTCTTTTGTCACCTCTTTCAAAGCCGCCCTCAGCAACCTATCCGTTTTCATGTCAAGCGCTGAAAAAGCATCGTCAAACACAAATATTTCAGGTTCTTTCGCCACTGCCCTCGCAATTGATAAGCGCTGTCTTTGCCCCCCAGAAACATTTGTTCCTCCTTCGGAAATTTCACTTTCATATTTTTTCGGCATCTTTTCAATAAATTCCGTCGCTTGAGCTATTCTCGCCGCCTTTTTCATTAGCGCGTCCGTTCCCTTCTCTACGCCAAATAAAATATTCGATCGCACTGTTCCGCCAAACAAATAACCCTTTTGTGGCACTAGTCCAATTCGATTAATCAAATCCGCCTCAGCGTATTCCTTAATCCCCTTGCCATTTATCAAAATCTCACCCTCTGTTGCATCATAAAATCTTGGCACTAGATTAATCAGCGTCGATTTACCAGATCCCGTTGAGCCAATAAAGGCCGTCGTCTTTCCTGCCTCAGCCATAAAGCTAATATTCTCTAATACCTTGCCATCACTCGAATTATAACCAAAGCTCACATTCTTAAATTCAACACTCACCTCCTTATTCATATCCTTCGTACTTTTCTCTGGAAATATGATCTTAGACTCAGTCATTAGTACCTCATTAATACGTTTTGCCGACACATTTGCCCGTGGTATTAACACAAATAGCATAGTCAAAAATAAGAATGACATAATTACTTGTGTAGCATACTGCATAAAGGCGATCATTTTTCCTAGGTAACTTACGTCCACACTTAATCTTGAAATTCCAACCCAAATCGCAAGTAGTGATGTCATATTAAACACCAACATCATGATCGGAGTTTGTAGCTGCATAATTCTTACAATCGATAAATCAGTCTTCGTTAGCTCATCGTTTGCCTTCTTAAACTTTTTCTCTTCGTAGTCTTCTTTATTTAGTGCTCGAATCACTCTTACACCAGTCAGATTTTCCCTCGTTAATAAATTAATTTTATCCATCATCTTCTGGAATAATACAAACTTTGGCATCACGAGCCCAATAATCACAATTGAAAAAACCAAGAGCACTGCTATTGCTAATCCAATAATCCACGTCATATCTGGTGCTACCACGAATGCCTGCATCACTGCCCCTACTGCCATTAATGGTGCACGGATCAACATCGATAAGCACATCACCATCGTCTGTTGTACTTGCGAGACGTCGTTAGTAGTTCTTGTTACTAGTGAGGCTGTTGAGAATTGTTCTGTCTCAGAAATTGAAAAAGATAATACCTTGGCAAATAAATCCCTTTTCATATCCCGACTAATTGCCGCACTGACCTTCGCAGAAAAGTACGAAGAAATCAAGGTACCAAGCGCCGACACCACAGTCACCCCAAACATCTTAATTCCCGTCTGCCAGATGTAATTTGTATCGCTCTTGATAATCCCCTCATTCACAATATCCGCCATCATTGTTGGTAACATCAATGTACCAAAAACCTGCAAGCCAACCGTAAGTACTAGTGCCAGGCACTGCCAAAAATATGGCCTCATATATCTAAATAATTTCAACATCAACTACCTCCAGGGATTTTCTAAGTCCGTCCTATAATAAGAAGACTCTTTTATAGATAAATTTTATCTTAATTTTAGCATTTTATCAAACGCTATTTCCTCACCCAATCCACCATTTTTAGTAACATAAACACCAAAACATTCACTAGCACAATCGTTGATCCAGTTGGCGTCGAAAGTCCATAAGATGTCACCATCCCCACTATGAAACAGCTTACTGATACTAGAATCGAAACAATGATTACTTTTCTAAAGCTTTTTACTACCTGCATTGCTGACATCGTCGGAAAAATAATCAAACTTGAGATCAAAAGCGCCCCCATTAACCTCATTCCAAGTACCACCACAATCGAACAAAGAATCGCAAATACTGCATTATACAAATTGGTTTTTATCCCAATCGACCTTGCAAATTCTTCATCAAATGTTAAGGCAAAAATTTTATTATAGCAGGCCAAAAAAATTCCAATTACAAATATTGAAAAGATCACGCAAAGTATCAAGTCACTTTCAGAAATCGATAAAATACTACCAAATAAATAATTATTAATATCTGTATTTACTCCTTTAGTAATTGATATGACGAAAGTCCCTAGCGCTAATGCTCCCGCCGACACCATCGCAATCGCCGCATCTGGTTGAATTTTGCTCTGATTATTTAGCCTTAATATCAAAAATGACATTATGATTACCACCGGCAAAGCAAACTCAAGTGGTGCAAAGTTCAATACGGTTGCCACCGCAAAGGCCGAAAAGCCCACATGTGAAAGCCCGTCTCCAATCATTGCATTGCGTCTTAAAACTAATGCTGTTCCTATCAATGCCGCCGAAATCGAAATCAACAGCCCAGCCAAGAATCCCCTTACCAAAAAACCTTGTTCAAATATCTCAAACATCATGAATCCTCTCAACATATTCTTTAGTCTCTCCAAAAAAGTACTCCTCCCCTGAAAGAGCAAGAATTTTATTCCCGATTAGATTCTTATGATCAAGATCATGTGTTACCATCATGATTGTAATTCCTTTTGCGTTCAACTTCGACAAATTCTCATATAACTCCATTTTCGACTTAAAATCCAAGTTATTTGATGGCTCGTCCAAGATTAATAGCTTCGTTGTCGCCGCCAACGCTCGCGCAAGTAATACTTTCTGCCTTTGCCCACCCGATAAATCTGCAAAATGTCGTTTTGCTAGATTGACAATCTTTAGTTCCCTTAAGCTTTCTTCAACAATCTCTTTTTCGTGTTTCCCAAAGAAAGGCCTAAACCCAATCCTATTCAGTGTTCCCGCATAAATAATCTCTGAAACCGAAGCTGGAAAATTCTTATCCACCTTACTTTCCTGCGGCATATAGCCAATAAAATTTCGCTTCAAATTATGAAACAATATTTCCCCCTTACTTTGCTTAATTTGCCCCAGTAATGTCTTAATAAGTGTCGATTTTCCAGCCCCATTCTGACCAACAATGCAAATAAAATCCCCCTCACAGACTTCAAAATTTAAGTTTGAAAAAACCTTCGTCTTGTCATAATTCACCTGTAAATTTTTCACTGTTACAAGCGGCTCACAAGAAGAATTAATACGCGCCCCCTCCCTTTCAAATTCGCAAGTCTCAGCCTTAATCTTCATTGTCTTTTCTCTTCGGTTTCCTTAAGCTATTCTCTAGCTATTTAAAGCTTCCTTTAAAGCTTCGAGGTTACGCTCCATTAAATTTACATATGTCACACCGCTCTCAAAATCTTTTTCCGAGATATTATGTGCAGATTGAATTTCCAAAATCTTTGCACCCGTCTCCTTTGCTAAAGTTTCCGCAATTAACCCATTTGAAAGCTCAATCTTAAAGACAGCAGGAATTTTATCTTCTTTGATCTTCTTTACTAAGAAGCTTACAGTTTTTACGTTAGCTTCTGTCTGTTCCGAGCATCCTGGAAAGGCAGCATAATATTTAATTCCATAATCATCTACAAAATATCTTAACGGAAAACGATCGCCAACAATAATTTCTTTACGCTTCGCTGTCTTAACCATTTCCCCAATTTTCTGGTCGACTGCAGCAATTTTATCCGTATAATTCTTAGTATTTTCAGATAACTTCTTTTCTTCCGCCTTATCAAATTCTAAAGCAGCCTTAAGAATCTTTTCTGTAATCTCTTTAGCATTCTTTAAACTAGTCCATACATGCTCATCGACCTCTGGTTCCTCTTCTTTATGATCATGATCATGGTCATGCTTGTGATCATGACCGTGGTCATGATCGTGATCGTGGTCATGTTTGTGGTCATGCTTATGGTCATGGTCGTGATCATGCTTGTGATCATCCTCATCTTCCTGCATCCCCTCGACTACTTCCTCGTTTTTAGTTTTTACTAAATCGACTAGCTTCATCACCTTAGTTTTTTTCGGATCAATCTCGCTGATCACCTTTTTTACCCATTCATCTGAGTCTCCCCCAACGTAAAGAAACAAATTACTATTCTTAATTGTCAAAATATCTTGTGGAGTAGGCTCAAAACTATGTGATTCAGCCCCAGGCTTCAATAACATCTTCACAGAAACCTCTGTGTTTTCCCCTGCTACCGCACGCGCAAAATCATAACCAGGAAAACTCGTACTCACAATTGAGTATTTTTTTCCCGCCTGTTGCTTTCCCAGCATACCAGCAAACTTTACTCCAGCAAAAGCCACGCCCGCCACAATTAAAGCCGCCACCGCTCCTTTATAAATTTTTTTCATTATTTCTCCTTGGATAATTAATTTATACAAAAATATAATCTATTAAATATGTATAAATTATTTACTCAATCATCCATCTGATCTCTTAACGCAATCTGAGTTAGCTCCCCCTTTAAAATCAAACTTCTCCCCGTGTTTAACTTTCTACACTGACAATTAGCGCATACCCCGGGTACTATTCTAGTCTCTCTTTTTTCTAAACAGAGCTCTTTACCATCACAAAAACCACCCCCGCCTGAAACAGTCGCCTCAATCTCCCCACAGTGTAGACATTTTATATAAACTTTTGGCATTTTAGCCTCTTGGTGGTTCGCCCTCCGGCTCATTTAGTAGCTTCTTAGACTTAATCTCATAACGCTTACCATTCACCGGTGAAACATAATAATCTTCATTTAATAAATTCACAAACATCGTCAAATCCTTATCATCCATGATAATAATTTTACCGTCATCGTCTGTCATTAACTCCAACTTCATCTCGTCAGAATAATCCACCAGCTGTTCTTGCGACATCTGCTCTTTAATATCCATATCTTGCAACTTCTTTACGAGAGGCTTTTTATCCTGCAGTAAAGCATTCAAGGTTAATCCCTCAGCAAAAGATAGCTGATACTTCTCCTCGATTTCCCTTGCTTTCGCCTCAGCCAGCATCTGTGCCTTAAAATCATATTGAAAAAGGTTCTCAAACTTACTCTGATTGAAAATTACCACATTCTCATCAATAATTGCGACTTGATTATCGTCCGGCATTTTCAGTGCCACCTCGGCGCTAAACGGTTCAAAACTCTCACCATTTAATTCCCAAGAAGATTTAGCATTAAGCGCTGAAGCGGCTGAAATCGCCTTTGCAATATAGAACGTTTTCATCCCATCCCCACCAGGATAAGTAAATCTCGCCAAAATACCCTTCACCTTCTTAAATTGGTGCTCATTATCCGTAAAATAATCAATATCCTTATATTCTTTTTCCACCAAACGAATCAGACTTTCAGCTCTCACCACCTTGTTGAGATCTGTGCGATAAATTACCTTATTTTCACCATCTGATTTTTCGTATTCACGACATTCCAGACCTTTGTCTGCCTCTTTAATCACAAAAGCCACTGCCTCACCCATAAACATTTGCTTTACGGAATTAGTCAGTTTTTCTGAATAACGAATCTTAAACGGAGTGTAATTTTTATTAAATAGAAAAAGCTCACAAGAGACATTATTCTTTACTTCATCAATTTCATTTGCCCACAAGAATACATCAAAATCACTAATCTTCTTAATCTCAGAATTTGTAAATGCTGGTCTATCTTCTGACTCCATACTTCCTCTCTTTTTCTAACTAGTTTAACACAAAAAAGTTTGACTATGCTAGATCAGCGTAGGTTTCTTTCAGTCTCTCATTTTCAGACAGACCAAATTCAGCCAAAAGCCCCTCCAATTTTCGCTGTCCTTCCCCCACTTTTTCATTATCATCCAGTGTGATTTCAATTTTTACAAAATCCTCTTTCTGGTTGTCAATTTGATCAATATAAACCTTTGTGTTTTTATTAATCTCAAGAGATTGTCTTCGACGTGGAATTTCTGCCTGCATCACAAAGCCTAATTGCAGCAAAATATTTGCCGCTTCCGCATAGTCTCTCACTTGCGTCACATGCGAAATAGTCACTCCAGAATCTTCAATATGTCTCTTACAAATTAAGTCATACTTTGCTGGACGATCCACCGCCTTCATTTCGATTCTCAAAATCATTCTTGGATAATTATTATGATTCTGATAATTTTTTGGCACAAAAACTCTGTTATGCTGCCAATAAACCGGCCCAAAATCATAATCCAAATGTGATAGCTTCGCCTCAAACGCATCACGATCTGCCAATTTACTCTTATAAATAATCGTTCGCATTTCCTACTCCGTTGATACCAATTCTACTTCAACATTTTCCGCCCCCTCATTTTCTCGCGCCTTATTCGCCCACAGATCGGTTAGTTCGTTCATTTCAATTCCATCATGCCCCTTCACCCAAATTAGTTTCACCTTAGAGTCTCGATACAGCTCATACAATTCTTTTACTAAATTTAGATTTTTAATAGGTCCAGTCTTCTTTTTCCAACCATTTTTTTCCCAACCAGGCGCCCATTTTGTCAAAACATTAATCCAAAATTCTGAGTCTGAATGAATTTCCCCCTCTTCTCCAGCCAAAAACTGCATTGCCGCACGCATTGCCGCGCCTTCCATTCGAATATTCGTTGAAGCTTCTTCTCTCCCCAATCTCACCGGCTGGCCATCACAAATCACAGCATAGCCACCTGGCCCAGGATTAGGTGAAGCACTTCCGTCTGTCCATAAAATCTTCACTACATATTTCCCTGTACATCATTTACAATTGCATATATTGGGAATAGCACCGCCACAATAATAAAACCAACCATTACCGCCATGATTACCATCAATACTGGTTCAATCAAGGTTGAAATTGTTCGAATTTGTTCTTCCAATTCGTCCTCATACACTTGTGCAGCCTTCGCCAACATCTCATCTATTTTACCAGATTCCTCACCGATCGAAGCCATTTGAGGCACCAATGGCAAAATGTAAGAAAGATTTTTCAAAGATGACGACAAAGTTTTACCTTGTTTAACTTTTTCCGAGACTTCCTTAATTTCTTTTTCTAATACCACGTTATTCATCGCTTCCGCTGAGATCTGCAGAGTATCCTGAATTGATACTCCTGCCGACATTAAGTTCGAAGCAGTTCTAGCAAAACGCGAATTATATAAACGCCAAAACATTGTCTTAAATATTGGAACATTCAACTTCGCTAGCGCCGCCCATTCAATACCGGTTGTAGTTTTTCTAAACTGAAATAGAAAATAAATCCCCACCCCCAATAAAATCGTCACCAACCACCAAGATGCTACTAAAAAGTTCGCAAGTGATACTAATACGCCTGTCGCCCATGGTAATGCCCTCCCTATATCCTTATATAATGACTGAACTTGTGGCACAATCATAAGCACCATAAAGACTAGTACCGCAATAATCACCATTAAAATAATTGCCGGATAAACCAAAGCACCGCGAATTTTTGAAATCATCGCGTTATCTTTTTCCTGCTGCTCCGCCAAACGTTTCAGCGACAAATCCAAGCTACCCGAAGCCTCACCCGCTCGAAGCAATGCAATATATACTTTATTAAATACATCCGGATACTTTTCACAGGCCTGGGTTAAAGTTCTACCAGCCTCCACGTCCACCAAAATTGATTCCACTACCTTCTGCATTGGCTTACTTTCGGTCTGTTCAATTACGGTACGTAATGAATTAGACAAAGGCAAACCAGCTCCGATTAAGGTCGCAAACTGCCTCGTAAAGACAATTCTGTCTTTCATCGTAATCTTGTTTTTAAAACGCTCAAATAGCCCAACCCCTGACATATCTTCATCAATTCGGTCCGGCGTCATTCCCTGTTCGATCAAAAGCTTCCCAGCAGTACGTTCATTTTCTGCCTGGATCACCCCCTTAGTCATCTCTCCGGTTTTACTGTCTCTGGCTTTATATATAAATCGTTTCATTAAATCCCCTTCACTAACCTATCGAACTCACGCACATCCACCGCATAATCTCTTGCGCTATCGTAGGTCACCGTACCCTGTTGTACTAGCTTCGCTAAAGTACGATCCATTGTCTGCATTCCTTCATTTGCACCAGTCTGTATCGTGTTATCAAGCTGATGCGTCTTACCCTCACGAATTATTGAACGTACAGCCGAGTTTGCAATCATGATCTCTGCTGCTACCACTCGACCCCCGCCAATCGCTGGCACTAGTCGCTGCGAACAGACTGCCATCAAAATTCCCGCTAACTGCGAACGGATCTGCGGCTGCTGTTCAGCCGGAAAAACATCAATCATACGATCAATTGATTGAGCTGCCGAATTTGTATGAAGCGTTGCAAATACCAAGTGTCCAGTCTCCGCAATCGTAATCGCAGAAGAAATCGTCTCAAGATCACGCATCTCACCAAGTAACACCACATCCGGATCTTCACGTAGCGCCGACTTTAACGCCCTTGAGAAAGAGTAAGTATCATAATGCACTTCCCTCTGTGCGACCACAGATCGAATTGACTTATGTGTAAATTCAATTGGGTCCTCAATCGTCAAAATATGCATCGCCTTTTCTGAGTTAATCTTATTAATAATTGCTGCCAAAGTTGTAGACTTACCAGAACCAGTCGGCCCCGTCACGAGCACCAATCCACGTGGATAATCAGCAAACGAAGAAATAACTTGTGGCATACCCAATTCTTCGATCGTAGGCATCTTTGTTGGGATTAAACGAAACGCTGCAGCTAAATTCCCTTTTTCGTTAAAAGCATTCACACGAAAACGTGCAATTTCTCCAAAAGAAAATGAATAGTCAAATTCTTTATCCTTTGACAAAACTTCACGCTGCATTGAGTCCAAGGTTGAGAAAACCAATTTTTCCACCATCTCACTTGTTAAAGCTGGCGTATTTGGAATCGGTGTCAGTGAGCCATCTATTCTTAAGATTGGAGGTAGTCCTACCTGAATATGTAAATCTGACGCTCCGCGCCTAATACACTCTTCGAGCAATGTCTCAATCTTAATCGAAGTTGGTAAACTAGTTGGTGTGGAAGCAGCTGCCGCCTGATTAGCCGCCGTCGTTTTTACCGCCGTTCCCACTATCACCGTCGGCTGCGCCTGTGCCTGTGCTTGTTGTACTGGAGCCTGCATAGGATTCGTCTGCGACACCCCAGCCACACCCATCGCTGGAGCTGGGCCCGTCATGTTTGCTTGTGGCTGTGTATTTTGCTGCATTTTTCTCCTCTTTTCTCTTATTTTAGCATAAGCTTCATTGTTTATGATAATTCACTAATTGCAATTTAGAAGTTTAGTCTAAGCAAGGTCTGACGCCACCCTATTCACCTCACTCACCGTCGTTACTCCCGTCAAAGCCTTCATCATACCATCTTGACGCATCGTCAAAGTTCCCTTCGCCCTTGCCAACTTCATAATTTCACTCGAAGTTGCATGTGAAATAATCATTTTCTGAATATCATCATCCACTTCAATCGTCTCATAAAGGCCCGCCCTCCCCTTATATCCACCAGGCGTCTCTCGATCATCAATTCCCCGTACCAAAGTATATCCATTAGGATTAACCACCGGCAGACCTGTATACCCTAAGTCGTCCGACACAATCGCTACCTGTTGCTGATTTTGTGGCAAAATACTCCCCACCAAATCATTTATCTGCTTAGTCTCCATTTCGTTTGAATGCACAGCCTCTCTCTTAGGAGCCACCCTTCTCACTAACCTCTGACCAATCACAGTATTTAAAGTCGAAGCAAGTAGGAATGGCTCAATTCCCATATCAAGTAACCTTGGCAAAATACCCGCAGCCGAATTAGTGTGCAGTGTTGAAAAAACCAAGTGCCCAGTCAAAGCAGCCTGCACCGCCAAGTTCGCCGTCTCCGCATCACGAATCTCACCCACCATCACCACATCTGGATCTTGACGCAAAATACTACGCAGTCCCGCAGCAAAAGTCAGTCCTGCATCCACATTCACCTGAATTTGATTCACTCCATCCATCTTGTATTCCACTGGATCTTCTAGTGTTACAATATTGATTCCATCAGATTTAATTCTACGAATCAAGGCATATAAAGTAGTAGACTTACCAGACCCCGTTGGTCCTGAAGTCAAAATCATCCCATTTGGTTTTGCAATTCCCCGCTCCACCATCTTTAAAGCGTGGCCAGTCATTCCCATCTGTTCAATATCTAAAGTCGTTCCACTTTTATCCAAAATACGTATCACCACCTGCTCCCCCCAAATCACCGGCGAAATCGCAATACGAAGGTCGACCTCTTTTCCGTCCACCAACACCGTAAACTGACCGTCTTGAGGAATACGATGTTCATCAATCTTTAGATTCGATAAAATCTTTACCCGAGAAACCAAAGCTGGCTCAATAGTTTTTGGCAGTTCCATCACCTTGCGCAGCACGCCATCAATTCGACACCTCACGATTAAAGCTCTCTCCAGTGGCTCAATATGAATATCTGAGGCTTTTGACTTAGTCGCAAAAGTCAAAATGGTTGATAAAGCCTTCGAAATCGGCGAATCCTGAGTAATGATTTTTACATTTGGCCCATGCGAAGCCTCATCTGCTTCCGAAGTTTTAACCGCCTTCTCTACCGCCGTAAAATCACCCCGATATTGTGAGATAGCAGATTTCAGCCCTTTTTCTGAGGCCATCATAATCCTCACCGGTTTTTGTACCAACTGCGACAAGTAATCCGTCTGCTGCACATTCGATACATCAAGCATTGCTACATATAGTTGTCCGTTTTTTTCTCCAAGCGGCACCACCATTGATCTAGATACCACATCATACGGCAAAAGCGACAAAATCTCCGGATCAAACATCACATTTCTGAGGCTTACATATGGCACATTAATCACCACAGCCGTCGCGTGTGTTACAGTCTCTGCGTCTGTCACTTTTTTTGCAACCAAGGTCGCAAGCAGTGGTTGTTTCGTTTTCTTAATTTCCTCCACCACTTCCTGCACTTTTGCACTAGAAACCAACCCTTCCGAGATTAAAAGGGATACCACTTTCTCCTGTGCTTCTTGAGTTAGTAATGTCATGGTTACTCTGTTGCTCTTCCCCCATTTTGGCTATTTGAAGACTCACTTCCATTATTAGCAGAATTATCCTGTCCTGCCTGACCATTCTGTGTTGCGTTATTATTTTCTGCGCTATTATTTTCTCCAGCCTGTCCCTCAGTTTTCTTTTTTTCTTCTTCAGCTTTCTTCTTCTCTTCCTCGGCCTTTTTTTCTTCCTCACTTAGCTGAGGGGTCGCCTTGCCACACGCCACGAGTTCTGCACGGTCCAAAATCCCGTTCTGATCCACATCCTCACATTGCCCCACGTAAACTTCTACTGTCGGATTAATCGCATCTTGGTTAAAAGTTTCTGGGTCTGGCTCAACCACTTCAGTCGAAATCGGTGAAATATTTTTGTGTTTCAACATTAGCTCGTCAGGGTTTCCTAAAATTGCATTCGAAGCAAAAAACGCTCCCACCATACCAATTGAGGCGATAATGATGATTGTAAAAATGTCTGATTGCTTCATCTTTTTTCCTATTTATTTCTTTTTAATATTTGCCGTATCGTCTTTAGCTCTCACTATTTCTGTCTTTTCCTGAACTGTTGTTTCTGCGCTATAAAACGCTGCACCCTGCGCCAATAATTCCAACTTCGTATTGCCATTACCGAGATTACTTCCCCATTTAATTTGTGCCGAAGATAAACTAAATGCACGAATTGATTTCTCGATATTTGAAATAATCGACATCGTTTCAGCCTCATTTCGTTTAACCGTCAAAGACACAGGAATTGTTGAAACACCAGTCACTCGACTTTGCTTATAATTCGTACCTGGCGATAGTTGTTCTGGCTCGAATCCAGACAATAAGAAGATTTGGTTTAGCGAAGCAAGCAACGCCTCGTCATTCTTCTGCGCAGGCAAAGCATCCGGCACCACCCGTAGTGCTGAGCACATTTTAATCATCTTTAAATCATATGACCTTTCATCATCACTTGTCGCCTTCGAATAAGCCGCCGTAAAGTCAATTCGCTTACCACTTTCATCAAAACAATTTTTCTGACTATCTCGTGCTACGGACTCCAAGTTTGTATTGGCAGCCATCCCCACCATTACGTTATAGCGTAAAGTACCCGGCAGACTCGAAACATCAAGCGATTGCGGATTACAGTCTTTTAGTTCCTTATCAGAAAATTTCCCATCCTTGTTACCATCCTTACAAATTCCAACATTCTTTATAGCAAGATCATAGTTAGCAATCGCTTCGTCACGTTTCTTAATTACCTTAGCATTAAAATTCATATACTTAGTCAAGTGGATTGACACCACAATACTTACTCCAAGTAGTAATGATGCGCCAAGAACCGCCATCATCATCTGCTGTTGCAGCTTATTGATTCGAAATCGTTTTCCAAAACTTCTTTCTGCCATTTCTACCTACTCTCGCTTCCGCTTTTTTTATTATCTGTTTGTTTTGTCGACTGTGAACTACACTCCGCATCGTCAGCCCTACAATCATTCGCAGGCGCTGCAAACATTCCCTTAATTTGCTGATATGAATCTGTTACATTCTGTCCAGTTGGTCCAATTGTCATAATATGCTTATTATTATAGGCAAAAAGCACTGGATCAATTGCAAGCACTGCTGAAAACCTTAAGACTAAGTTATTATTCGCATCGCGACCGTTTGAAGAATCCGTAATCTGAATCCCTTCTGGCACCATCTTACAGTTATTCTCTGCACTCCACTTCGTTACATCCTTGCCCCCCTCAGACACCTGATTGCCCGTATATTTAATACATTCACTCTCAAAGTGAGGTACACCATTAATCTTACCCTTGAGATCCATTGATGGTTTATAGATTGAGTTTTTTACGTTCTTAATTGTAACAGTTTCAGTCTCTGTTCCATTTTCAGTCTGAGTACTACTATCTCTCGATGAAGTCAAGTCATCCGCAATTCCATCTTCTGATGTCTTTACCTCAGTCCCCTTACTCCAAGTTTCAAATTGTGGCGTACGCCAGATCTTCTCATCTGGAATCACAGTTTCAATTTTAGTGACCGTCTTCTTTCCGTCTTTCTTTTCCGGATTTTCTACCTGACCAAGCGAACCATTATTTAAATTAGTATTTTCAACAGAAGAATCTGCTTTTTTATCACCTATAGTCTTATTATTATCGCTACTTACAGCGTGGTCATTACGTCCCGGGTCACAATCAACCTTTCCTCGTGTCCAAATAACGTACACATTACCATTTTCAGATAACAAATTTCCTTTTTCATCAGTTTCTTTAATACATCGAGTAGGAATCTGGTCCCCCGTTGCTGTTACAAAACGACCAAAATCATATTTCATCATATTCACCGATTTCTTAAATGACTCTAGTACACGATAGTCAATCTTTGGCTCCTCACCCGCGTTCGCCTGCGCATCGAAGTTTAGTGTTGCCGTATCTAAATTCACATTAAGTTCAGACATCGTAATCGTATCAGCCCCGGTTGGGAACAAATTTCTCAAAATAGGAAATACTCGCGACAATACTGGACGATTTTTATTAATTTCGGATAATTTCTTTAGCTGATCTTGAATTGTCAAAAAATCAGGTAACTCTTTATAGGTCGTAATCTTGTCGCTCAGATTTTTAATATGACTTTCCTGACCAGATATTAATAAATCTTGAGTACCTTTAATACCACCAAGAACCGCCACAGTGGAAATCGAGGCAATTGACACCACAATACAGATAAAGAACACTAGATTACGAATCTTCTGCAACCTAATCATTTGCAGTTTCACGTCAGGCACCAAGTTCACTTCATACTTGCCAGTCTGTCCAGTCATCATTGTCGACTCATTAGTCTTACCAGAAATTAAGTCCTTAAAGAACTTAGGAATATCTGAAAAAGTCATATTTTTAAATGTATACTTTTTCATTAATCATTACTCCTTTCCGCAAGACCAATCGCCACAGCAAATTCTGAAGCCACTGGCAACAACATCTGTTGTTGCTGAGGTGTTACTTTTACGTATTGCCAAGGGTTCCCCTGAATAGTTGCCACTCCGGTCTTCATTTCAATATACTCTGCAATGAATGGAATAATTCCCGAAAAGCCTGAAAGAACAATCCCACCAACCTGCGCGCCAGTGTAACGGTTCTGGAAAAATCTTACCGATTTTGTTAACTCTAAAGCAAAGTTCTCTAGTGTCGAACTAAGTGCATTATAAACTTTCCCTTCGAGCTTATCCTGGGCAAGACCAAACTTCAAAATAAATTGCCTGGCTTGATCCTCACGTACCTTTAACGAATCTTCCACTACCTTCACGAAGCTCGCAAGTCCCCCTGGAATTGAACGTACCAATCTTGGCGAATCTTGGTACATCACCACAAGATCCGTCGAAGTCTCACCCAGGTCAATAATCATTCTCGCATCCTGCACTCCAACCGGAGCTAACGCCCTCACCATTGAAATCGGTTCTGGCTCCTGTGCAATCACATTTAGACCCAATCCCTCAATTCTCTCGAGTAATGATTCAGCATAAGCATTATCCACAGAAGATAATAAGATCTCTGCTTTTTTAGCATCAATTGGACTAACCCCAAGTACCGCAAAATCAATCTTTGCATCATCCACCGACATCGGTACGTATTGGTCGGCCTCATATTTTACCGTTTTGACCAGCTCATTTTCTGGCGCATTCGGCACTTCAATAATCGCGGTATAAGTTTTTCTTGCCGGCATCCCCACTGCAATATTCTTAGTCTTAATTCCCGCTTGTTGTCTAGCGCCCAAAATAATCTCACCCAGCCTTCTTCTTCCTGCATCTGAATCATCCTTCGTTAATTTCGGATCAATTGGTACATAGGCAAATTTCTCAAGCACCCACCCTTTTTCGATATTACCAGAAAGCTGAATCATTCTGATCGAATTTGTCCCAATATCCAATGCGAAGAAATCGCCCACTCCATGCAATAGACTCATACTAGTGTAATTATAACACAAGCACTATAAAATCTGTAAAGCTTCTTTCGTTTTTTTAAATTCAATATTCTTTACGTTCTTTAGCTTTTTATATTCACCCTCCGCCTGGATTTCCACCTCTCCCCCCACAACCTCTTCTTCAAAAGTTATTTTAAATTTCAAAGCCTTCTCTCCTTTTACCCCCATAAAAAAACCTCGCATCATAAACCAACACATTGTAAAAATATTCTGAAGCGACGCCATCCTCACTAAAAATCTATCATTCAAGTAATAATCGCCGCCCCGCACCAATTTCGCCATACTTTCACCATTTAAAATCACCACATCTGAAACCCCTGCCATCTCAGCTCCGCCCCTATTTCCATCTAGCTCAAATCGAAATCTTGGTATAAATCTTTTTTTATGATTTTTCATAAACCACTTAAATAGCACCATTAAAGAAAAGTATAATCTGCCACACTTCTTCCTTAACTTCTCTCGAATTTTACCCTCATCAAAAACCTCCGTCGACTCCGCCAGCATTCCCATCGTAAAGTAACAAAGCGCAAAACGAAAATGTTCGCCATCCACCCTCGACTCCAGTCCATAAACCTCGCCCCCTCTTGCCTTTCTCACCGTTCGCGCGATATCATTAAAATTACCGAATGGTAGAGTATAGTATCGCACTTTTTTACCAGACAAAAAAGCGGCATTTACTCCAATTGTTGCCGTTCCGTCTCCACCCAAAGTCACCAAAATGTCCCCATCCATCAAACACGCCGCTAGCTTTTCTGCATTATCATCTACATCTGTTGGCATCACCTCATACTGAAAAAAAGTCACATTCAAAAGACCAGTTTTACCTAAAATTACCCTCTTAATTGGCCTTATTGCTTCAGCCTCCACCTTTTTTGCCTGACTTGATCGCGAATTCACCACTAAAACCACTCGAATTCGTCCATTATTAGACTCCTCCGTGATTCTCTTTAAAACATAGTTTAATTCTGTTTCTTTTCTTTTTTGTTTCATTATTACCTCCGCCGCCCTTAATTTCTTTAATTAAGGCCACCAGGTAGAAGTAGAGCAATTACCGCCCAAAACATTGCATAAATCAAAAGACCAATCACCATATTGAGGATTCGTGTCTTAATTTTTACAATTACCGCCGGTTCATTTTTCGAAGTCATATACTGGTATCCACAGAAAATAAAACCAGCCGTCGCCGCAATTCCAACCCCGAAAGTTAATATATTGAGCACCATGCCTAAAATAGCAAAAGTCCCCGACTTTGAATCAGTCTCATTGCAATTTATAATAGAAGTCTGAACGCCGCCACAATCTGCAAAAACGGGCTGTGAAAAAGCTAAAACTGTATAGGCTAGCCCAAAAACCAACACCCCCATCATCATAATCTTGGATACCAT
>ERZ773233.969-NODE-969-length-17446-cov-6.206199_pt1 | contig 17446 bp, 21 predicted proteins | sample MGYA00580991_ERZ773233 | MGnify/ENA primary metagenome ERZ773233 (study PRJEB29015, sample SAMEA2738178) | human oral metagenome | biome: human oral; feature: human-associated habitat; material: saliva | place: China | collected 2161 ...
GAATTACTAAGTTCTAGAGAGATGAAATTAGAAGAAAAATCACAATTACTTGATGAACGAAGTAATGAAGTGAATCAGCTAAAAATTCAACAAGAAACGGAGTTGCAAAGAATTGCAAACTTAACCGAACAACAAGCTCGTGAAGAGATTATGGCCTCAGTAGAAACTGATATGGCTAAAGATATGGCAATATATATAAGAAATAAAGAATTAGAAGCGAAAAATGTTGCAGATAAAAGAGCAAAAGAACTTATTGTTCAATCACTACAACGTTTTGCAACAGATGTAGTAAGTGAAACTACTGTTTCTGTTGTTGATCTTCCTAGTGATGATATGAAAGGTCGTATTATCGGTCGTGAAGGAAGAAATATTCGTACACTAGAAACTCTAACAGGTGTAGACTTAATCATTGATGATACACCAGAAGCAGTTATTCTTTCTGGATATGATCCAATAAGAAGAGAAATAGCAAAAACTGCTATTAAATCACTTATTGATGATGGACGTATTCATCCATCTAAAATTGAAGAAGCTGTTGATAAAGCACGTAGAAATATAGATCAGGTTATTAGAGATGCTGGTGAACAAGCCACATTTGATTTAGGGATTCATAATATGCATCCTGATTTAGTGAAAATAGTAGGTAAATTGAAATATAGAACAAGTTATGGTCAAAACGGACTACAACACTCTATGGAAGTTGCTTATATTTCAGGGCTTATAGCCGCTGAATTAGACCTTGATGTAGCTTTAGCTCGTAGAGCAGGGTTATTACATGATATAGGTAAAGCACTAGACCATGAAGTAGAAGGATCACATGTTGAAATTGGTGTAGCACTAGCACTTAAATATAAAGAAAATGCTACAGTAGTTAATGCAATAGCTTCCCACCATGGTGATACTGAACCTACTAACCCTATTTCTGTTATTGTTGCCACAGCAGATGCTCTTTCTGCGTCACGTCCTGGTGCAAGAAGAGAATCATTGGAAAATTACATTAAACGTCTACAGAAACTAGAAGAAATCGCAAATGAACACAAAGGTGTTGAAAAAACATTTGCAATTCAAGCTGGTCGTGAAATCAGGGTAATAGTAAATCCTGAGGAAGTAGATGATACAAAAACTTATAAAATTGCCAAAGAAGTTAAAAATAAAATCGAAGAAACGATGCAATACCCAGGTAACATTAAAGTCAATGTTATTCGTGAGGTAAGAGCAGTTAAGTTCGCAAGATAAGATAAAAGAGTGATTAACAAAAGTTAATCACTCTTTTTCTATAATAAATATTATAATTTTGAATAATTTCTGCTGCCATATCTAAAGATTTTTTCTCTACATTATCTAATTTATCTAAATTTCTAATATAATTATAAATTTGATCACTTACAAACTCAATTCTTCCTTCTTTAATTTGCTCGTAAACCTTATAAAAACTACTAAATATACTCCACAAAACTTTGCCAACTGTACTTTTTCCCGTATTATTCTCACCAGTAATTACAGTTATACCATTTATTTCGACTTCAGCATTTTTTAATTTGCCAATATTTTTTACTGTTAACTTTATTTTACTAACCCTCCTTTCATAAAACTCCCCCTTTTATCAATAAAAATTATTTTTTTAATAAAGGATATCCCAATCCTTTTCTAACTTCTACAAATTGTTCTGCACATCTTTTTGCTAAATCTCTGACTCTAAGAATATACGACATTCTTTCAGTTGTACTGATGGCTCCCCTTGCATCAAGATTGTTAAATGTATGGGAACATTTCAGAACATAATCATATGCCGGTAATACAAGCTTATGTTCAAGGCAGTTCAATGCTTCCTTTTCATACATGTCAAACAGCTGGAAATTCATAGGTACATCAGCCACTTCAAAACTGTATTTGGACATTTCATATTCATACTGGAAACGTCTTTCTCCGTATTTTACTCCTTTTGTCCATTCAAGGTCATATACATTTTCCTTGTCCTGAAGATAAAGAGCTATTCTTTCTAGTCCGTAAGTCAATTCAGCCGGAGTTATTTCCACTTCAAGTCCACCTACCTGCTGGAAATAAGTAAACTGCGTAATTTCCATTCCGTCAAGCCATACTTCCCATCCTAGCCCCCATGCTCCAAGCGTAGGACTTTCCCAGTTATCTTCAACAAATCTTATATCATGTTTTTTCGGATTTATTCCCAAAGCTACCATGCTTTCAAGATAAAGCTCCTGAATATTTTCAGGTGACGGTTTCATGATTACCTGAAATTGGTGGTGCTGATAAACTCTGTTTGGATTTTCTCCATATCTTCCGTCTTTTGGTCTTCTTGACGGTTCAACATATGCAACCTTCCAAGGTTCAGGCCCTAAGGACATTAAAAATGTGTCAGGGTTAAATGTTCCTGCTCCTGTTTCCACATCATAAGGATTCCCGATTACACAACCTTTTTCTCCCCAGAATTTCTGCAACGTAAGTATTATTTCCTGAAAAGTCATTTGTCTCCATCCTTTCCTTATTTTTTTATTTAAATATTTTAAATATATGAAGTATACTGCTCCTATTATTATTACTAATATTACTAAAAATATAAATAATTTAAATAATAGTGGTGTTTTTCTCTCTTCTTCTTCTTTTCCCTCTTCTACACCATCAAAATCTTCTTTATTTATATCCATACTTCTTGTGAAGAAATCTTTATCTGCATTTTTCATTATACCTGTTTCTGTAGTTTTCGGTATTTCTTCACTAAGTTTTTTCACCTTTTCTATATCAACTTTTGATAGTGACTTTTCGGGATCTTCATATTCTATTTTTTCTTCTTCTTGTGTAGATGAAACTTTTTCTTCATCTTCTGTTGCGAGTAAGTCATTTAATAAATCATCACAATCTTCTTCATCTGTTGGCTTTATTACTTTTTTCTTTGATTCATTTAAATATTTGTTTAATTCTTTATTAGATAGTCCTGCTAAAATGTTAAATTCTTCATTTTCTAATTTCCTTACTTGACTATTTCCGGGCTTATTTTTATTAGCCTCTTCTAATACTATGTTTATGTCATATACTTTATTTTCTTTTAGATTATATAAAGTATTAAATTCTTCAATTTCTCGTGTTACTTTAGGCTCTTCTATATATTCTTTTAATTTATGATAACCTTCACGAGTATTTTTTTTACTTTTAGCCTCTTCTATATCTATGGCAATAGAATTTTCTACGTCTGATACTTCAGCAACTCTTACATTATTACCAATATTTTCATATAACTTTGCATTCTTTTTAGATCTGTTAATAGTATTTTTTTCGTATCTGTCCATTCTCTTCATATTGTCACCTTCTACTCTTTAATTTTATCATAGTATATGTCAAAACAAAAGATTTTGTTGTTTATCACCATATTATTCTGTATAATAGTGTTTGCGAGGTAAATATGAAAGTAACAGTTAATAAAGATCTTTGTATCGGCTGTGGGGCTTGTGCTGATATATGTAGCAAAGTATTCAATTTAGATGATGAAGGATTTTCTAATGTTATCGTTGATAAAGTAGAAGATCAAGATGTATTAGATGTTGAAGACGCTATAGCAAGTTGTCCTACAGGTGCGATTGAAAAAGAAGAAGAATAAAATCAGGTTATTTACCTGATTTTTTTATTTTATATTTTTGAGATAATACTGACATTATTTCTTCTTTTGTAAGTTTTCTATATTCTCCAGATGCTAGTTTATCTAATGTAAATATTCCTTCTCTTTCACGTTTTAATTTATCTACTAGTAGACCTACCGCTTCAAACATCTTTTTAATTTGATGATTCTTACCGTCTGTTATTACTATTTGAACAATAGATGAATTATCATTTACCTTCTTTAATTTAGCTTTTTTAGCTTTTAATAATATACCATCTACTTCTACACCTTCTTTTAATCTCATGAGTACACTTGGTGTAATTATTCCATTAAGTTTAGCTATATATGATTTTTCTATTTCATGAGATGGATGCATTATTCTATTCGCAAAATCTCCATCATTTGTTAAAAGTAGAAGTCCTGTAGTATCATAGTCTAGTCTTCCAACAGGATATATTCTTGCTTTTGTATCGATTAATTCAATTACACTTTTTCTGCCTAATTCATCTTTTGTAGTAGAAACATATCCTCTAGGTTTATTAAGAATGTAATATTCTTTTTTTTCTTTTTCTAATACTTTATCATTTATTCTAATGATATCTTTATCACTTACCTTAGTACCTAATTCTGTTACTAAAATATCATTAACATATACTTTGCCAGCCTTGATTAACTCTTCTGCTTTTCTTCTTGAAGCATAACCTGATTCTGCTATTTTCTTTTGTAATCTTTCCATAAACACCTATTTTAATTCATCTAGATACTTTTTAAATTGTTTAGACTCTTTTCCTAATATAATCTTAAGTGTATTATCTATTTCAACAATCCCTTTAGCTCCTAATTTTTGTATTCCTTCTTTGTTTGCTTTAGTAACATCTTTTAATGTAACTTTAAATCTAGACATATTTATTTCAGTTGAAACAATATTATCTTTTCCTCCAAGTAATTCTACTAATTTATTGTAGTTAAGTGATGCACCTTTTTTAGATGCTTTTAATACTGCCAATAATATGATTATTAATATTATTGCGATTAATATATATTGTATAATTGTCTTTGTATCCATAATTATCCTTTCGAAATAATTATATCATACATTTAATACAAATGTTATCTGATTTTTATCTTCCACAACCCTTTATTCCAAGTTGTTTAAGTTTCATATTTTATTCATTAAATTAAGCCCAAGTCTTGTATTCCACTTACCTAACTTATTTTTATTTTGAATGGCAAAAAATAACATTATTCTCGCTCTTCTAGTAGAAATAATTTGCCCAAATCTCTATACTACCTAACAATGCATTAAAAAAGACACTATTGTGTGTCTATTAATAATTCTTTTGGTTTTTGTTTTAATATCTTGTATGATGCGATTAATAGAGAAATTGTTAAAACTATTGTCATAAAGATAACTACGTATATAAATTCTTTTGAATTAATTACGATGTCTAGTTTAGTTAATGTCTTATTAAATCCATCTATTTCAGCTCCACCTCCAACTGATGAAGATGTTGAGGCTTTTCCTATTTCTTTCGCTATATTACCTGTTACTTTTGCTAAGATAGTATTACCTAACATTTTAGATGTATATATTGCTAAGAAATATGAACCTATATATGCTGGTATAGTTACTAATAGTAATTCTAATCCTAATTGTCCTAATATTTTAGCTTTAGACATTCCTATAGCCATTAGCACTGCTATTTCTTTTTTTCTTGCATTGATCCATAAGAATAGTAATAATGTTATTACGATACCAGCAAAGAACATTGAACCTTCGAATAATTTATTAGCTATTCCATAAATTCCTGATATTGATTTTTGTAATGCTGGATAGTTAGATGAACTCTTAATTAGATTATATGCATTCCAATCTATATCAAGTTTTGATAAATCTTTCATTACATCTTCAACTGTCTTATTTCCTTTTATGAAGAATGTGGCATCTAAATATACTGCTGTTTGTTCCGTTTTTCCATAAACTTTAGCTGCTGTTTCTAAATCTGTTATTAATGTGTTTTCGTATAATTCTTGTGGAGCAGATACTCCTCCTGTATTATGTCCATCAAATAGACCTTTTATTTCAACTTCTACTGTTTCGTTTGCGTGATCTTCATTATCAGCATCATAGATATTTGACTTAAGTTTTATCTTGTCTCCTACTTTTAAATTATTTTTAGCTGCTAAATCTTTGTGCATTAATATTTTATTTTTGTCTGTTGCAACTAGATGACTCCCTTCTACTAATTTATAAGCTCCACCAACAAACTTTGTTTCACGTGCTGAATCATTTACACCTGTTAGCATAACAGCTTTTTTAAATTGTTCTTCTCTTTCTGGAGAACGATTGCCTGTTGTTTCTTTAGTAGTTATTATATCTTGATCTACTAAATCAGCAACACTTCCAATTCTTTTTACATAGCTATCAATGTATCCTGATGATACTATTTTTTCTATGTCTTTTCCTTTGACATTTCCTCCACCTCTTGGTGTTCCTTGATTAACTCTTCTATTTATTTCCATCACAAAACTATTTGTTATAGTTCCAAAAGTTTTTTCAGCTGCAGTATCTGTTGCGCTTTTTATGGATACACTTATAAGACTTAGTGTAGTTACTAGTAATATTATAAGTAATAGAACTAGTGATTTAATACTTTTTCTAGTTACATAAGCAAATGCATTTTTTAACATGTTTTCCTCCTACTTTTTAACATTTTTTAATTTTTTACAATTAAGTTCTAATACTATATCTGCTGCTTTAGATACTTCTTTACTATGTGTTACTACTATTACACATTTATTTCTTTTTTTAGCAAGTTCTTTTAATATATCTATTATTTCTCTTGCTGTTTTATCATCCAAGTTTCCAGTAGGTTCATCTGCTAAAATAACTGGTGCATCTGATACTAGAGCTCTTGCGATTGCGACACGTTGCTGTTGTCCGCCTGATAATTTCATTACATTTCTATTTATTTGAGTTCTATTTAATCCTAGTTCTAGTAATACATCTTCACTAGCGTTTTTATTAACTAATCTTATATTTTCTAATGGTGATAAGTAATCTATAAGATTATAGTTTTGGAATACTAATGCGATATTATTTTTTCTATGATTACTATAGCCTTTTATTTCTATATTTTCTCCGTCAAATAATATTTCCCCTTCTTCTACTCTATCAAGTCCAGCAAGTAATGATAATAATGTAGATTTACCTGCTCCTGATTTTCCAATTATTGCATAAAATATTCCTCTTTCAAATCCTTGATTTATATCTTTTATAACTTGTTCATTTGAATTTTCGTAACTATATGATACGTTTTTCATTTCTAATATTTTCATATTTTTCTCCTAACTAATTTTTGATAATATTTCTTTTGGCTTTTTTATTAAAATCATAGATGATGCGAATAATACTGATAATAAGATTACTAATATAAGTATTAAGTATGATTCTGTAAATACTAATATATTAGTAGATATACTTGTTGGTAGTATATTGCCTGATGCTATACTTTCAGTTGCTACTACCTTACTTATTGCTTCATTTACAACTAAATTTCCTAATAATAATGATATTATTGCTGCTGGTGCTGAAATCATTACTAATTCTAAAATAAACTGTGTAATTATTTCTATTTTAGTTATTCCAATTGATAATAACACTCCAATTTCATATATTCTTTCTCTTAACCATAATATTAGAATAAGTGATAATACTACTATTCCTCCTATTATTATTAAATAAGACATTATTTTTATGATATATTTTACTGATGAAATTGACTCGAGAGTTTCTTTATAGGCATTATTGTCTGTTTCTATATTGAAATCATTATTTACATCTAATTGTTCTATCTTTTTAGATAGTTCTTTTATTTTATTTTTGTCTTTTGCTACTACAGTTAACTTAGTAACTGTATCAGTTTTTAAATCTTTAGTAACTGAATTATAATCTGTAAATATAGAGTTTTCACTAAAATCTGAAGACAGTCCTGTATATTTTTCTTGTTTCTTACCATTAAATATTCCTACTATTTCATACTCTAGTTCTTTATCTTGATCTATAGATTTTATTTTTATTTTATCTTTTAATTTTAGTTTATTTATTTTCGCAAGTTCTTCATGTATTAATACTTTATTTCTATCAGTTTTTGTTATCATCCTACCTTCTTTTATAGTAAATATTCCACTATTAAAAAGGATTGTCTTTTCTACATCATTAGTAGATAATACATTAAGTACATTTTTATATTCATCAGGTATATCATCTCTTTTTATTGCTTGATTAGTTTCTACTACTTTTAAATCTTTTAGTTTACCAATGTATTCGTATTCTGATATTATTTCTTTTACTTCTTTTAAACTATTTAATTTTTCTAAATCTTTTTTATTAAAATATCCATTATTCCCTTTTCTAGTTATGTATATTTTTGATGTTGAATTTTCGTACAATGTTTTTTCTAAATTATCACTTTGTTTCAATATACTTGTACATGCATATAAAAAAGTTAAAACAACTGCTAATATTATTAGTACTATTCTTGTTCTGCTTTTTTTTCTTGAAACATAAGCTATGGCATTTTTTACCATTACTACACCTCTTTCCAATAAATTAAATTTTTATATAAATAATATATCACTCCTTCTAAAGTTTATTTAATACTCTTTTCATTTATCAAATCTATTTTATAAGTCTTATATGAAAAGTGTGTGAAAAAAATAAAAAAGGAGAAAAATCTCCTTAATTTGTCTTTCTTGCAGAATATTTTTCTACTGGCTTGTCACTATTATCAAAATCTAAATACTCTTCTTTGTTATTTGTTTCATCATTATAATCCACTTCATAATCTTCTGTATTTTCGTCTTCATAGTCATCGTCATAATTATCTTCATCACTATCATTGTCTAATCTTGATAAATATACTTTAGTTCCAGCTGCAGCTCCTCCACCTAGAGCAAGTCCTCCCATTATTGGTACTACTAGATTAGTTCCTTCTCTTACTTCTTTTACAGGAGTTCCTGGTTTTCTTATAATAGGAGTTCCTTGTACATGAGTAGTTGGTTTTTCTATTTCTGGTAGTTTTTCTATTCCTTTTTCTGGGATAGGAGATGGTTTAGTATCTCCTCCTGCGATATTCTTATTATCAAATACATTATTGTAATTATTATTACTACTTGATTTTATATTTTGATTATTATTATTTTGATTAGTAGATGGTTTTACTACAAATGTCTTTGTATTATTATTAGGTTTTACTTCCTCTACTTTATTATTTGGTTTTATTTCTTCAACTTTGTTATTTTGTTTTGTTTCTTCAACTTTATTAGGTTTTTCGAAAATATTCTTATTGTTATTTTCTTTTTCTACTTCTTTAGGAGTAGTATTCTCTTTTTTATTAGGTTCTACTTTTTCTAATTGAGGTTTTTCTGGTTTGTTTTCTTCAACTGGTTTTGTATTTTCTGAAGTAGTTTGATTATTTGTTGTATTAAAATTGTTATTTGGAACATTATTGTTCTGATTATTATTATTATTTATAATTGTATCATCTTCATGTATGTCATCAGGTATTGGGTTAGCTGGTGTTGGAGTAAATATAACATCTTTCATGATTTTTTTTATGATTTCTTTATTATCAAATGTTCCTTTTGTATATGCTGATTGTTCTTTTGCTAATTTTTCATTAGTTTCTAATTTAGAAATAGTTTCTTTACTCAAATTAAAGTTTACTTCACCTTGAGGATTTTTACTATAATTATTGGCTTCCATTAAAAACGCTTCTTTTTTATATTTCATTTTATTAGATTCTTTAACTAAATCATCTGCATATATTTCAAGTAAATTGCATAATAAATCTGGAGTATTTATACATGCATCTCTTAATAGTTTATTATTATTTAAAATACTCCTGAATTCATATATTTCATTTTGTAATTCTTTTGATTTTAATATTAGAACATCTGATTTTTCTATTGATGTAGCTAACTTATCAGGGCTTACGAATAGTTCTGCATAACTGTAATTATTATCCATTTTATCACCCTACCTTATACTTCTTTTAGCATTTATATATAGTCTATATGCATTTTTTAAATCTGTCATATCGTTTGTAAATTCATTATTAAACTGATTTTGTTTTTTATTAGTTTGAATAGTAACGTCTCTTATTATGTCTTCTACTGCATTATTCATAAGAAATCTATCACCTATTTTATCTTTTATATTTTTTAATTGTTCTTCTACTTTATCAGTGAATGAATTGTAAAAATTTGCTTCCATTACTGAGTTTGTTCCAGGTGTATATACTCCAGCATATCGTATTATATCGCTTGTAATAGATGCTTCTTGTTTTGCTTTTTCTACTATTCCTATAGTTCCTCTTAAATTTTCCATAGCTTGAACTACACTATTGATATATTGTTCTATTTCATATTCTTTATATGCAGACTTAGCAGCATAATCATGCCCATCACAATTATCAGCTAATATAGATAAAAAACTAGCATTTGATCTAACCATTGGTTTTATGTATATTGTATGAAATGGATACATAGATTTACATTTTCTTTGTAATCTACGATAGTTATTTTCTAAGGCAATTATTCTTTCTTCAGTCATATTATCCTCCTTATGTATAAGAAATAGAATAGTAATTTCTATTCCATTTCTTATACATTGTACTTTTGTACAATGTTATTATTTTTCTTGGCTATATGCTAGAGCTTGTTCTACTGCTAAACGTAAGTTTACAGCTGATGCATGCATATCTTGCATTGTTGCTGGGATTGATTCATTATAATACTTTTCCCAATCACTTCTTACTCTATCTGACCACTCTGTATTTATTCCTGCTGGAATATTTTTCTTTATAGCATCATTTAATGTTGCCATATTTTCAGTTATTTGTTCAATTATGTGATCTATTTGTCTTGCATCTTCTGTTGCTGCTCCTGGTCTTATTTGTATATTCATATTTACCTCCTACTTCATTGTTGCGTTTAATGTGTCCATCATATTTGCAAACTTAGTCTTTTGGGCACCTGTATATTCTTCTGCATCTTCTATTGTTCTAGTTAGTGCATTAAATATATCTTGCTTTTCTTGGAATTTTGCTAATAACTGATCAGCAGCATTTCCACGTATATCGCCACGAGTTATTTCTTCTATTAAAGCAGTCAATCTTGCTAGATTTGCTTTGTAATCTTCCCCGGCTGTTTCTAAAGCATTTTTTAAATCTTGTAATGCTTCCTCATGTACTTCTATCATAATACCTCCCTAATATAAGAATTCCTATTCTTATTAATTCAATTATATAATTTACTTTATTATTTATCAATCAATTATTCTTTTATTTACACAACAAAAAAACTGCCGTATGGCAGTTACTTACTTATTGGTGGAGCGTAGGAGTTTTATTATTGTCTTTAATTGTAATCAATTATGTATATATATCAATGATTTGATGATTTTAATTAGTTTATAAATATGCTCTTTTTATTTAAAATGGTGTTTGAATGGTGTTTGATTTTTAAAATAAGTATTGCAGAGTGAGCGAGTCATGATATACTTATATTAACAAGGAGAAATAGATATGAATTTAAAAGAAATTAGAACTAAGTTAAAATTAAGCCAGCAAGAATTCGCTGATAAAGTTGGAATAAGCATTTTTTCAGTACAAAATATTGAACAAGGGCAAAGAAAAGGAAGTTCAGAGACTTGGAACAAAATACAAAATTTTCTTAATAAAGACAATATTTCTTATGATAGTGAAGATTTAATTGAAGAAATAAAAGCAGATATTGAAGAGTTTGGAGGGGATGAACTTTGCTATCTAGAATATGAGTTTCTTGATAATCATCTGTTTTTCGTAGATTATGACTATTGTGATGAAATTAAGGCTAAAGAAAATTGTATAATAGTCGATTTAAAAAGTGCATTAGAGATATTAAGAAAACAAGATAGAATTGTAAAATAAAAAAAACTAGACGATCAAGTCTAGTTTTCTATTATTAATATTTCATTTTTCTTTAAATCAATCAGATATTTAGCGTCTTGTTTAGCGATATATTTAAATACTATCTTATTTGTATCATTTTGCTTATTTTCCCTTGCCTTATCGTCTTCCTTGACTATTTCATCATCTTTTGACTTTTCTTCGGTAAAAGTGCCTTTAAACAGGTATTTTTCTATATCTTCATATAAATAAGATGTATCTACTGGTGTATCAGCAAATTGCCAAGCAATAAAATTGGTCCAATTCTTTAAATTAGGCTTATTTTTAGAATATTTTGCAATCCACAATGGGTAGTTTATTACTTCTCCCCAATTTGCGTTATTTTCCATATTCTCATTAATATAAATTAGAGGTTTTACCCCTGCTTTTTTTTCAACTAATTTTAACCAAGCTAATATACGAGATGTATCTATTTTATTTACTCCTGCATAATTTGGCTCAACATCTAAAATAAGATAAGTATTTGGCTTAATTTGTGATAAGAACCACTCCGCTTCTAGTTCAGGTGTATTTTCTATATTATCAAATCTACAAACGTGATATAGTCCTATTTTTTTATTTTGAGATAGAGCCATATTATAGTATTCTTCTGCTTCATCGTCTTTATATCCTACACCCTCAGTCAATTTTATAAATACATAATCAGTATCTATCTTATCTATATTGTTATGATGAGATATATCTATAATTTTTGGTAAAGTATCTTCTTTTTTTGGTTGAGGTCTAACCTCTTCTTTTTTAGGGTACCAATTTGCCCAATCTCCAAAAGCAATCCACATATCAGTATCGATTTTATGCCAATTAAAATCATTATTAGAGACAATTTCTAGTGAGTTATAGATTCCTTTATTTACGTAACCTAAAACTTCGCCATTTGGCGCATTTCTGACACGCAAATTATCGGCTAAAACTTCTATTTGATCAATATCTTCATTTCTTGCAACTGGTGTTCCTAAATAAGTTGATTTATTTATCTCAACTTGTGGTATGTATTTTGCTTCTAGTCCTGGATAATCTACTATTTCAGTATCATCAAAATAACACAAATCATCTATATAATTTTCGCCATTTACAAAAGTCCATATCCCATAATTATTTCGTGAAAAATTATAATTTTCAGTTGGTGTGAATTCTATATGTAAATGTTGCCCTGTTGCATTTCCTTTTGTACCCATACTACCAAGGTATTCAGATTGTTTTACAATTTTCCCTACGCTGGAAGAAAAATTATCATCATGTACAGTTATAAATGAAACTTTCCCTACATATCCATTAGCACATATTACATCGTTTACAGTGGTCCATATTGCTTCTCCGCTTGCTGGATAAATCCATCTACAAATCACATCGGCAGGGGCAAAATATGGGTCTTTTTTATTCCCTCTAGTGCCTAAATCGACTGCTTTTGTTCCTAAATGTGTTCCTACGTTACTTCCTTGTGTTATTCTAAAATATTCAACAGGACACATAAAATATTGTTGCCCTGTATTAGATATATATTTCTTATTTCTTAACATTAGTTTTCACTTCTTTCAATATTTATGATATTTTCTTCTTTTGATATTTTAATTCCAAATAAATCAATTATTGCTTTAATATCTTTTGTTATATAAGCAATTAAAGTTGTTTTAAACAATAGTATTATAGCCTCATTTATTGATAATTTAATTCCTTGTAAATTAATAATCAAGTCTTTGTTATAATTACCACACACTAACATTAAAATTACAGCTATTGCTATTGTTATCGCTTTAAATATCCCATCTATAAATTTTTTCTTTTTAAATTCTTCTTTTAATTTTGCTAAAGTTGTCCCTAGCAAAATATTTGCTAACATTGCTGAAATTAATCCTATTATTAAATTAATCATATCTTTTTTTCCTCCCTTAATTTTTGAAACTTATCATGAATATACGAGTTTTTATGATATTCCTTTGTATAGACATCATATACTTCATGTAATCGCTTTATTTCTTCTTCACTTAAAGTTTTACCACTATCTATTTTCCCAAACGTTGTGACTAGAAAATTTTTGCAATCAGATACTCCTATCTTATCAATTTTGTCGATTAATTCTCTCCGATTACTTTCAATTTTTTCTAGTAAATCTTCATTTTTCTTTACAACCTCTGCGTTTCGCATATCACTTTGTTTTGAAATCCATGTTTGAGCAATAACTCCAATTGTTGAAATTATCGCCACCATTATTGCAACCATTTTTATCACCTTCCTACTCTATTACTTCGACAAAAATATATCCCGAAATACTTCCCATAATACCAATTAATATTTTTAATTCCATATTTATTTTATTTCTATTCAATCACTTCTACTGTTAAATATGTTCCATTTTCTAATACTCCAAAAGTTTGTAGTTTAGACCCAAATGAAGCTCCTAATCCAATCAAATCATTTTCTTTCACTTCCAATAAAATAGGAGTTAGTAAACATGACAGTTGATAAATATCATTTTGAATTATCGTACAAAATGCTTTTGATATCCCATTCAATAAAATATCTGCTTGTGCAAAATCAAGAGCTGGATTATTACCTTTCCAAAATGCTATTTGACCACTAACTAATACTTTTGCAATACCTTTACCAATTTTTATTTGATTATTTTCAAATTGTAATTTTGAACTTGTTGTTTTAAAATTGGTTAAATTAATTTTAGCTGGACTCCACGCAACTAAATGTTGATGATTGTATCTTTGATTTAAAGTGCATGTTGCTAAAACAAATTCTCTTTTTATATTAGGATATACCTTTTCTTCTCCTACTTTAAATTGGACTTCATTGTTTGTTTTATCAAAGTCTATAGGTTTTAAAGAATTTAATTTTACTTTTTCTTCATCGGTATAGTCATTGGAACTTAGAAATTTACCAGGGATTTTGTCTACTTTTTGTTCTAGATTACTCTTATCTGCTTTTATATTGTTTAAATTAGAAATTAATTTTTTTAAATTTGTGTCATCATATATTGTATCAGTAAATTTTGCGTTCTCTGGTACATCTGCTTTAACTATGTGGTTATTTACTTTTTGTGCATTATCAACCACACCATCGTTATCATTATCATATATTTCCTTTTGCATATCACCAGAACCAGTTCCGTCTTTACCATCATTTAAATATGCTATATGTTTTCCTTCTTGGTCTTCTATAGTTATTTTTAAAACTTTATTTATTTTTTCAAATGAAACTTTTGGACTTATTCCAGGAGGTCCTTGAATTCCTGCGTCACCCTTTTCTCCTTTAGGACCAACTTCTGATATAGTTCCTTCTAACTCTATATTATTAGTTTCAACGTTTGTTTCTAATTCTATATTATTATCTTCAACCATTATTCATCATTACTCCCTTCTGGGTATATTTTTAGAATCTTAGCACCTGTATCATCATCATATCCTAAAATTGTATTATCACCATTGAGAGAAATATCGTACTGAAATTTAACAGGTTTACTTATCAAATCTCCTATTAAAGTATCTTCTTTTGAAAATTCAAAAATGGCATAGTCACTATCTTCATTTATTTGTATTGTTTTTCTCATTATATAATTATTTTCATCAAAGGCTTTTTTTACTGTAAAAATAACTGTATCTCCTTTTTTAAATTTGTCTATATCTCCAGATAATTTTTTCTTTTTTTTAACTTTTATTGTTCCTTTATTACCTCTAGTAATTAATATTGTAGTTTTATCTTTGTCTATTTTAAACATCTTTACCTCCTTCTAGATATCCGAATACATCAACAAAAACTTTTGCTAAACCACAAGCAAATCGATTATCGTAAGAATCAGGAATACTTTCTGTAGTTTTAAGCATTAACTTTGTTTGTCCTTCTTTATTAATATAATTTTTAATATTTATAGTAGATTATTTTTCAATTGATTTTAAACTGTTATTTGTGGGAGTATATGAGGAAATGCCAAATGCATTATATATTTCCTCCAATTCCAGAATAGCATTGGGATCATATTGATATGTGCTTGAGTTTTGATACATTAAAACAGGAGCTTCTTCTCTTTTAACTTTATAGAGTTTAATATTTCTGGATGTACCAACTATATCTTTAGATTCTCCATTATCATTGAATAAATTCCAATATACTGGTGTATGATACAAGGTTAAAAAAGCGGATAAAATTTTAAAATTTTTGGGTATTATAACGTCTACATAAACATTTGAATATCCACTTTGTATTCCATTATAATTAAACCATTTATCGAAACCTAATATGTCATATCCGTTGTGTTTTCCAAAAGAAGAAAATTGAAGATTACTAAATACGTTATTGTTGGATATGCAATAACCTTGATTCGAATATAAGTTTGCTTTCATGGATAATTCATCATTTACTTTTTTCCAATCATTTATATTAAATTCTTCACTTGATTTAACTGCCTTATAAAAATCACCAGGTATAGTATTAGGGAAGATGGATGTATCTTCTTTTGATAATTTCCAAATGTCATTTTCATTATATGAATGAGGTTTTTTTATAAATATGTTCTTATGTCCTGTTATATTATCGAAAATTGTATTTATTGTTTCTATCTCTTTCCATAAATATAAATTATTAATGTTTTCATATCTATAAGTTTTAAATGTTATAGAATTTTGATAATAATCACCAATATGTGTTTTTCTTTGATTTTCATCAGCCCAATTTATATCGGGATTGTCTTTTTGATAAAATGTTTCTATCTTATTGTCATTTGTCTTTATTATTTCAAGCTCAGATAAATATTTTAAATTGTTTTCTAATATTTGCTGCTTTTTTGTATCATACATTATAACCCAATCTGAAATGTCAAAATTGCCCATACTTCTGCTGCTAATACATTTATAAATTTTATTCCCATTGGTCCATGTATCACCTAGATTATATGGTGGTGATGGTGTGATAGCATAATTTCTAATTATTGTAGGAGAAGGTCCATCTTTTTTATTGATGGACCCTAAAACTTTTTTTAAATAACCATAAGTTATTTGTTCTTCATCATATTTTGGCTCTATCATTTTTTACCTCCATATCCTATTATTGAAAATAAGTTTTGTTTAATTAATTTATTATATTTTAGGTTGTTTATATAATTAAACATAATTGATTTCCTGTTTGGATTTTTCATATTTTTTAGTTCTTTATTTAATTTTGTTACATTATAATAATCGTCATATTTCAAATTGTATTTATCAATGTTGTTGTTTGAATTTTCCTTAAAATATAATAGCCACTTTTCTTCATTTTTTAATGGTGTGTTTTTTATATATTCAAGCCTTTGTTCTTCATACATATCTCTAGGTAAATTATCCTTAGATAAATCTTTAATTTTATTATAATAATTCTCGATTAAATTTAAATCGAAATCGGCATTTAAATCGATTTCATTAATTTCCAACTTCCTAGGATTATTATAGCATTGAATGAACAATTTTGCCAAGAATTCAAATTCTTGATAGTTATCTAAAAGACCATTTTCTTTAACGATATCTATGACATTTTGAGTCGGATTATTGCCCATTAGAATATCTTCACCAACTTTAGGCCGTTGATTAGGCTTAAAGCTATTAAAGATTTTGGCAATGTGTTGAACACTTAAATACAAATTAATCAATTGTTCTCGTTGTTCAGGTTGCATTATGCCTCCAAATAAAAAACCGACCCTATTTCTTTAGGATCGGTAGATACTTAACAGATTCAATGGCCGGGGCCATCATTGTTTCACGCAATTCAATATCGTGACCTTTGCCTTGCATATATTTAATTTTCTTATGAAAATCATTTATGATAGACTCTAAAATATCCTTATCGAAAACTT
>ERZ773233.970-NODE-970-length-17438-cov-12.539608_pt1 | contig 17438 bp, 10 predicted proteins | sample MGYA00580991_ERZ773233 | MGnify/ENA primary metagenome ERZ773233 (study PRJEB29015, sample SAMEA2738178) | human oral metagenome | biome: human oral; feature: human-associated habitat; material: saliva | place: China | collected 2161 ...
AGATACAATCTCATTTATAGATTCTTGAGTCAGGGCATTATATTTAAAGCGGAAATAGTCCAATTTTTCTCTTACAGAAACAAAAGAGAGAGACCATAATAATGCAAGGGTCGTTCCGATAATATATAGTATAAATATTAAACTATTGTATTTTAACAGTACAAGGGTGTATATGGATAAAGTTACTAATGAAAAGAAAGTGGTTAAACTCTGAGAAGTTAAGAATTTTTCTATACGGGTATGGTCTTGAATTCTTTGGTAAAAGTCATCTAAGAATTTTGTGTCAAAAAACGATATATGGAGCTTCAATATTGTATGAAGGTAGTCCGATACGATATTGATGTTTACTCTTGCTCCAATAAATAAAACAAGCCAATTCCTTACTATTTCTATAATTGTACTTCCCGTATATATGACTAATTGTGAAAGAATAACCATAAGAATGATATTCGTAGATTTCAAATTTAAGCCTTCATCTATGAGTATTTGTGTAAGAAAGGGTAGAAGCAAAGCAAATAAACTTGATACGCCCAAAGCCAATAATAATATAAAAAAGTTCTTTTTAAATGAACCCATATATTTTCTTATATACCGAAAGAAGTTATTACTTTTTTCCTTAGTCTTCCTTTCATAAAAGGATTTCGTAGGTTCCAAAAGCATAATTATTCCTTTCTTCTCATCATTATCTATCCAACAATCTTTAAATTCGTCTTCTGTTAGCTTTATTTTCCCCTGAGCAGGATCCGCTATATAAAATAACGTTTGCTTACATTTTTTTTTGATTGCATATAGGACAACAAAATGGGATTTTCGCCAATAGAGAATACAAGGGGTGGAATTTTCATCTATTAAATTCTCTATTGTTTCCTTAAAGGAGCAAGTATTCATCCCGATTTTTTCAGCAGCTACTGATATGCCTAGCAAACTTACCCCTTCTCTGCTTAGATAACAATGTCGTCTTATGTATGAAAAGGAAATATCTTGTCCGTAGTATTTTGCTATCATTCTAAGGCATGCTGGTCCACAATCCATAGTGTCATACTGGGCGATATAAGGAAATTTTTTTTTCATTTAATTTAAGACCAAGTTCCACTTTTAATGTTATAATTGCAATTTAAGGGTTTGCTGTATCTATTATCTGGATGCTCTATGATAAATCTACAGTCTGAGCAACAATATCTCAGTTCACAATCTCTACAGTACTCTATTGAATCTTTTGTTAAATACCATATTTCTTGAAACTGATGTCTCGTAATTATCTTCTTTAAAGAGCTATCTTTGATATTACCAAAAGAGCGGGATTGAGAAGGACAATTTTTCACTTCTCCTTTTCCGTCAATTGCTACTTTTTTATACAAACAGCCATTTACCACCTTATACTTGTTATAAGCGTGAATTGAAGAAAAATCAAGAGAATGTTTATTAATTATGCCACAACAATTTATTGGATCATAAGGACATGAAGTATAATAAATCTCTCCGTATGTAATTTTTTCTTCCCCATCCTTATCATTTGAGACTTCCTTAATAATATTATCTTTTGCCCCAAAAATGTAAATGTGCGATAGTAATGGGATGTTAGTAATAAAATCTTTTAAAAACTTCTCCTCGTTTTCACTGTACTGGCTTGCAATTTCTATATATCGTATCCCATGACACGCTAATTCTTTACAGACATACTCAACATAGTCTATCCATCTGCTTCCTGTTATTCTAATTTGTACATCAAATCATTGTGTAAGTTCCAACTCTTCACAAATTCTAAGAAATACTTCTTCTTCAAACAAATCTGTATCAAATGTCAAGATACAATTGTTTATAAGATTAGGAGTTTCTCTAAGTTTACAATTCTCCTTTGGAAACAATGCAATATTGCTGGTAAAAAAAATCAATTCCTTTGAAGACAAGAATTTCAAGAAAATATAAAAATTTTCAAGAGAAGAAGCGTCCTCTAATTGTTTTTCAATATCCATAATACACATTCTGTTTATATTTGTCAAGAAAGAACAATATTCTTTACTTATATAATATAAATTTCTTCTTAGATAATCAATTATGACACCCCTATATTTTCCTTCAACAACTTTGCAACTAGAACTTAATATGATGTATTTATTTTTTGAAATAGTCTTCATAATTACTATAATTTAAGATTTTTGAGATATCAGATGTGGCATCGTCATTTTTCACGATTACCGCCCCAACTTGATGCGAATAAAAATAGCATTTCTCTTCATCTTCATTACTTACAATTTGGTTATAGTATATCTTATGAAAATATAGTGGCAAGCCATTAAGCTCTTCTCCTTTAAGTTCTATCCTTGATAATTTCTCCATTTCTTAAATAATTTGCTATTATATGATCTAAATTATAGTTACACGGGAAATCTGTCATGCCAAATTGCCCAACAGGATTAATTTCCAGGAAAATGTAGTTCCCTTTTTTGTCAACTATAAAATCTACAGATCCACAATTAAAGTTTAACTTGTTAAATAAATTTTTCGTCTTTCTTTCTATATTTTCTGGTAATTTATAGGGCTCCACACGGTTGTCTTCATATTTCCTAAAATCAATTTTAGTCTGTTCACATGATTGTGAAAAAATTGCCATAGAAAAAAAATGCCCAGCAAGGTAGAAACTCCTAATTTCATATTCTTTTTCTACCATTTTTGTAATCAAGGAAGGGAAAAAGCAAATGTTATCATTAAAAAGCATAGATGTTTCATTTAACAATTCCGTATAGGTATAGTACCTATAACCATTTATATCATCATAAAGACCGTTTGAGATAGCTTTAGTCACAATATTTCCCCATTTTTTCTTACAATCTTCTAGAAGGGTACTATTTGTTAGTATTCTATACTCTGGAATTAATAAGTCACATCCTTTTGCCATTTCGAAAACAATTAATCTGTTAAAGTCAAATGCAGGAGCACCAATATTAATGCTGCAGTTGTTATATATTTGATAATATATATATTCTCGTAAGCGTTGATACTCCTTAGATAACGTAACATTTTGTGGCGTAGTAAAAGGAGAGATATCTATAGAATCCTTTTCTACAAGAGTAGGCTGCGTAGGACTAAAATGACGAAACCCAACTCCTGTACGCCTCCACCAGCATGATTTTGCTTCCAATAAATTTACAACCTTATTCGAAATAGTATCTGTAAAATATATGCCCTTAGAATCCAATGCGTTAAAAATGTATCGATTATCATCTTTATTTAGTCTCACAACATCTTCTCCCATATAGTTTAACCAGTCTATAACACTATTGGTCGATTGATCGAATTTACTTGATAATATTAAGATCATAAATAAATCTAGGAATAGTTAAATAAGAAGAAACACTTTTAGTTGTGTTTCTTCTTATAAATCAATTAGTAATCGTTTTCAGAATCACCACTTTCAGTATCTCTCCCTGAACTCCAGGATTTATTGCCTGATGTTTGGGAACTAGCACTACCAGCCTTGATACTGCGAATTTCATTTAGAGAAAGTTTTTTCTCAATGTCAAATTTACTTAACTTCATGATGTAAAAAAATAAATTAATACATGCATTCTTTAACGGCATCTGCTTTTTCCTATTAGCTTAGAAACTCCTATCGGAATCTGTTTCTTTGTTGTCTCTATATACATCTTTTATCTTTTTCCCTCCAAACAGATAGCTTAATTTTATGGAGACATTACGAGAGTGGACATTGTTTCTGCTATATTCTGTATATGTAGAATACACTTTTGTCATACTTGTAATGTTCTGTGAAAAGGGATCGTTGACAGATAAATTCAACTGAAGCTTTCCATCCATAAGTATATAACGCATATTTGCATTCAATAATATAATGGATTTGTATCTTGCCATTTCTTCATTATACGGAAACATATGAATATAGCCCAAACTGAAAAGAAATGTTCGAGTTTTATTAAATGCTATATCGGTACTCCCCTCAAGTTTTCCACTCCAACCATCCACATTGACCAACTTTGGTACTTCTAACCCAGACTTTGATTGCGCATAAAACACCTCTGCACCTAATTTCAAGTTCAACCAATTAGTTAGATTCTTCTGATAAGATACATATAGACCATATTTTCTATAGTTTATATGGTTTTGGGGAATTGTATATTGCGAATTATCATCATTGAATATGGTAACATATCCTATGCCATCTTTTATTTTGTTATCGTACAAAACTGCATATAAACCTTTGTAACTGACGTTTAGTTCAATATTATGCGTTGTACTTGCACTTAAGTATGCATTTCCTGCACTGTAATCAGTAGCTGTGGTGTAATATCTAAAAGGATTCAAGTCCATAAACCGTGGTCGGCTAATTCCCATAGTGTATGATGCAGAAATGCCCAATTCTCCATCGGAATTATAATCGATATTAAATGATGGAAACAATTTGTTATAAGATTGTTTTATACGCTCATCATCATTAGCTTGAATACCCTTTAATGCCGTATGTTCATACCGAATCCCCGCTTTTGTAAATAGTTTAGGGGTCAAGTGTTTTGAAATAGTAAAATACAGAGCGCTGGTGTTTTCAGAGTATTCAAAATGGTTACTCTGTGTTACATCCCTAAACCAATCTCCATTTATCTTGTTGAGTATCTCCATCGATGTCCTATTCCTTATAGCCGTAAAAGTTCCACCCGCTTCAATATCAAATTGAGAAAAAGGTAATGTGGCATCCAACTTTAAGGAGTTAATCTTATATTTATTATCTCCGATATTTGATATATTCTTTTCTGAAACATCATCTATTGTGCTTATCAAAGAATAAGACTCTGTACTTTTATTAAAAAAGTTATATGTCAAACTCAATATTTTCCCTCTTGAATCAAGCGACCAGTCGCAATATGCTGTAACGGTTGCTGCATTATCAGGTTTTGCTGGAGACGTTGTCAAAGATAAATATTTTGCTCCTTTGTCCAAGGTTACATCATTGATGCCGGATTGCAGGCGTCCCGTGTAAACATTGAGCATTGTACCGATTTCAAGCATTGACATTGGTCTGTATTTCAATATGGCATTAACATTAAACACTTTGCTCTTAGAGTTATTTGTACGTTGCGAATATTTAATGTGATTAGCAAAAGAATATTCTCTATACAGGTCGTTTATCACTTTATTATTACTGTAATTCATATTAACATTATAGTCAATCTTTTTGGAAGCCTGTTTTACCCCTGCTCCCCAAGAACTATTCAAATGCTCCTTAAATACGAGGTTCATATCTATATTTCCTCCAACTCCTAATGTTTCATCACGTTTCGTCTTAATACTTATGTAAGCAACATTAGCATCTGCAGGGTATTTTGATGGGGGAACAGTCAATAGTTCTATTCTTTCTATATCATCTGCACGCAAGTTTTTTAAATTCATCATAGTTTCTGCGTCGGATGTTTCTAATAATCTGCCATCTAAAATATAGCGAACATTATTTTTCCCAGCAACATTGATAACATCACCTATAAAAGATACTCGTGGTATACGCTGGATGACTTCAATACCATTCAACCCTTTGGCGAAAGGGTCATTCTTGGTTAAATAAATAATTCTATCGGACTTATGAGTTATTATCGTTTTCGATCCGATAACAACAACACCGTTTAAATCAACTGATTTAAAATAGTCGACAGTGTCAGTTCTTAAAGTATCCCTATTATCAAAATCATTCAACGATGACGTTGCTTTTACTCCTACAGCAATACAAAGCATATATGTTGTTATAAATATCTTCATGTATCAAGTGTATTAAGCCAATCAAATTCTTATCTATTTTGATGCTAAATATACATTAAATTTATATATGTGACAAGGAAAACATTTTTCAGAAAAAGATATTTATATTTTATTACACATTTATGCGGAGTTTTTAATATTTTATAACGAAGTTGGTGTGCGGATAAAACGTCTTTTAATTGTAAAGGGAGTAACATTAAATCACATGATGTTCACTATGATGAATAAATTTTCGTAAAGAGCTATTTCATCTAACTTCCTCATATTTCCTGTTTTCCCCAAAAATTTTTAATTCTCTTTATATACCTATAATTTAGCGGCTTGATAACAGTATTCACCATTAAAATTATCAAGCAATGGAATCAAACAGCAATGACAACTATGTGCTGGTATTAGAAGACCGCACGGAAGTGAAGAACGAGAATGAAGCTGGGAAACTCTCTGTGGTTTCGGGTATTGATGACAAAGGCAAACTCCAAACAACGGAAGCCAAAGACGTGCATCAAGCAGCCTTTTTGAAATTCAACAACAAGGACGGCTTGCTGAAGAACTTCATGACGAATTTCCTCAAACAGTTCAACGAGCCGTCCCGTTTCGGACTTTACAAAGTAGTGGCTAACAACGTGGAGCAAGGTGTGGCATCGCTCCAAACAATGTTACAGAACCGTGAGAAGCCTGAGAACAAGCAGCAGTTGGCAGACAGTCAGGTGCGCTTTGACGACTTCCTGCCCAAACAGAAGAATGCCGCCGCCATTGACGAGTCAAAGATTGACTGGAAGCAGCTTGACAACCTCGGACTTACCCGTGAGCGATTGGAGCAGAGCGGAGAGTTAGCAAAGATGCTCAATTGGCAAAAGAGCAATCTTATCACGATTGCCGTACCTATCGGTGATACTACCATCTATACTGATGCCCGTTTAGCATTCCGTACCGATAGCGAGGGTAATATCGGTTTGGCTGTTCACCCACTTCGCAAAGAGCCACAGCTCGACTTTCCCTATATGGGACACAAGTTCTCTCCAGAGGAGAAAGAACAACTTCTTGCAACGGGTAATCTTGGCAAGACCATCGAGATTACACCCAAGAATGGAGAGCCATTTGCTGCCTATGTCTCTATTGACCCACAGACCAACGAACTCATCGCCCTGCGTGCCGACCGTGTGAACATCCCTAAGGAAATCAAGGGTGTAACGCTCTCTGATGCCCAATACAAAGAACTTGTGGAAGGCAAAGCCGTGAAGGTGGAAGGTATGACTGCCAAGAGTGGTAAGACCTTTGATGCAACTTTGCAAGTCAATGCCGAGCGAAAGGGCATTGAGTTTATCTTTGGCGACAACAAGAGTTTAAGAGAACGACAGGAACACAAACCGACACAGCAGCAAGGCGTACCCCATAAGCTCTGCGGACTGGAACTATCAGAAAAACAGCGTGAAGCCTTGGATAGCGGTCGTACACTATATCTAAAGAATATGGTGGATAAACAAGGACAACCTTTCAACGCATACGTTCGCATGGACAAGGAACAGAATAGACCACGTTTTTATAAATGGAATCCTGACAAGAAGCAGGAAACCGGCAAAGAAAAGGTGGTTGCCGTAGCCGAAGAACACAAAACGCAGGTAGCCGTGAACAACCACGGCAAGACCAACGAAGCCACCAAGAACGTGAAAGAACCGCTGAAAACGGGACAGACACAACCTACTGCAGAGCAGAAGCAAAAGCAGGATGAGAACAAACAGAAAAAGTCCCGTGGACGTAGAATGTAACCTTAAAACCATTTATCACCATGACAACTTGTATTATCGCCGAGAAACCCTCGGTAGCCAGAGATATTGCCCGCATCGTAGGGGCAAAGAGTAAACAAGAAGGATATATGGAAAGCAGTGGCTACCTCGTCACTTGGGCAATGGGACATCTCATCGCCCTTGCCATGCCCGAAGCCTACGGCTTTTCTGTCTATAAAGCTAAGGACCTGCCCATTCGTCCCAATCCATTTCAGTTAGTGGTACGACAAGTACGTAAGGATAAGGAGTATGTATCAGACCCAGCAGCACTAAAACAGCTCAAGGTGATACGCTCCAGCTTTGACAAAGCAGACCGCATCATCGTTGCTACCGATGCAGGACGTGAAGGTGAACTCATCTTCAGATACATCTATTCCTATCTCAATTGCCATAAGCCTTTCGACCGCTTGTGGATTTCCTCCCTCACCGATAAAGCCATCCGTGAGGGACTTTCCAACCTCAAACCAGGAAGCAGTTACGACAATCTCTATTATTCCGCCAAAGCAAGAAGCGAAGCCGACTGGTTGGTGGGTATCAATGCCAGCCGTGCATTGTCCATCGTCCGCAAAGGCGGCTATTCCTTGGGACGGGTACAAACCCCAGCTCTTGCTATGGTCTGCCGTCGGTACATAGAAAATCGTGATTTTTCTTCCGTCCCCTATTGGAAACTCTCCGTAGCAGCAGAGAAAGAGGGCGTATCGCTGAAAGCTGTGAGCAGTAGTGCATTTGACAATGAAGCCGATGCACAGTCCGCTCTCGCCATGCTTCGCGAACAGAGCCGGCTTACCGTGACTTCGGTCGCAAAAAAGGTGGGACATACGTCGCCACCCCTCTTGTTCGACCTTACCTCCCTACAGAAGGAAGCCAACCGAAAGCACGGCTTTTCAGCAGATAAGACCCTCTCAATCGCACAAAGCCTCTATGAGAAGAAAATCACGACCTATCCCCGCACCGGCAGTCGATACATCAGTGAAGACGTTTTCGAGGAAGTACCCACTTTACTTGGCAAGATAGGCACTGCACTTCCGACACCACTTAACCGCCACTCGGTGGACAACGGCAAGGTAACTGATCACCACGCCATTATCCCTACGGGTGAAACAACATCGGGACTATCGACAGATGAAACGACCATCTACCAAATGGTAGTCCATCGTTTCATCGAAGCCTTTTCTCCCGATTCAGAGGAGGAGAGGATGCAGGTGGAACTGACCGACGGTACAAACACCTTCATTTGGAAGGCGTGCCGAAGTATCTCCTTGGGCTGGAAAGCCGTGCAGCAAGGAATTGGCACGAACGATGAAAAAGGCAAGGAGGATGAAGAACAGACCTTGTCCGTGTTGCCCAATTTGACAGAAAACGAGCTATTACCACTGCTTTCTTCAGAGATTACCGAGTACAAGACCAAGCCAAAGCCGCTCTATACAGAAGCCACTTTGCTTTCCGCTATGGAGAATGCTGGTAAAGAAGTTTCAGATGCAGAAAGTAAAAGAGCAATGGCAGAATGCGGCATCGGTACACCTGCCACCCGAGCCAACATCATCGAGACACTTATCCTGCGTGACTATATCCGAAGGGACAAGAAAGCCATCATTCCCACCGAAAAAGGCTTGGCAGTCTATGAGATTGTCAAGGACAAGAAGATTGCCAATGCAGAGATGACAGGCAGTTGGGAACTTGCCCTTGCCGCTATTGAAGCAGGAAAGATGCCATCTGATAAGTTCGCACAGGGCATTAATTCATACGTGGGAACAATCTGCGAGGAACTCCTCTCGCTTTCTTCAGAGCAGAAGTCCTATCCTGTCTACCGCTGCCCAAAGTGCGGACAGCAGAGTGTCGGCATATATGCCAAGGTTGCCAAGTGCAGTCATGAAAGCTGTGGCTTCCACGTGTTTCGTGAAGTCTGCGGCATACATCTCTCTGAAGATAATATCCGTGATTTGATAACCACCGGGCGAACGCCCATCCTCAAAGGATTGACGAGTAAGGCTGGCAAAAAGTTCAACGCACGTCTTGTTCTGGGCGAAGACCACACCACCACCTTTGAGTTTGAGGGAAAGAAAGGAAAAGTACGAGGGAGATAGTTACCACAGACTCAGAGATAAAATAAATTAGTTGAGAGGTAGAAAAAATTATCTCCCGACTAATTTTTCCTCTCCATCTTAAAAACAGAAAAACTATGGCATACAATAAGAAAGCTGTCTTGGAGGGCAACACGGAAGCCATCCGTGTAATCCTCCGATTAGAGAAAGAACGCCGTGAAGCCACCGAAGCCGAGAGAGTCCTGCTCAGAGGTTATCAAGGTTTCGGTGGTCTGAAATGCGTATTGAACCGTTGTGATAATCCCGATGATCTCCGCTATTGGAGTGCATCGGAACAAAACCTGTTCAAGCCTACCCAAAGACTCAAACAGATGATTTACCGTGATGCCGTCGATGCCAATACCGCCAAACGCTATTGGGAAAGCATCAAGGCAAGCGTATTGACTTCCTTCTATACCGATACCCGTATTGTCTCCGCCATTGCCGAAGCCCTTAGTGCTGCCGACGTGCAAGTAAGAAGGTGCTTAGACCCTTCAGCAGGTATGGGAGCCTTTACCGAAACCTTTGCCAAAAGTGCCGGTATGGTCGATGCGATGGAGAAAGACCTACTGACGGCACGCATCACACAAGCCCTCCATCCTTACGGCAAGGATAATATCTTTGTTCGGCAAGAACCCTTTGAAGCCATCGGAGAACTGGAAGAAAAGGACAAGTACGACCTGATTACCAGCAACATCCCCTTTGGCGACTTTATGGTTTATGACCGTAGTTATAGCAAGGGAGAGAATATCCTTAAACGGGAATCCACCAGAACCATTCACAATTATTTCTTTGTAAAAGGGCTGGACACTATCAAGGAGGGCGGACTTCTTGCATTTATTACCTCGCAGGGTGTATTGGACAGCCCCAAGAATGAAGCCATCCGCCGTTACCTCTTGCAGAATAGCCGTCTTATCTCCGCCATCCGCCTACCTTCGGGTATGTTCTCCGAGAATGCAGGTACGGATGTGGGCAGCGACCTGATTGTCCTGCAAAAACAATCGGGCAAGGAAATTGGTGAGGGCATCGAACAGCAGTTTGTACAAACCGCCTCTGTTCCCAAAGGCGACGGCTTTTCTATTGCGTTTAACCATAACTCCCTCTTTGAGGGCGAATGGAAGGACATTTCCCACCGCACGATTGCCACAGAGCGCACGATGGGTACAGACCCTTATGGTAAGCCCGCTTGGGAATATACGTTTGACGGCAGTATCGAGGATATGGCTGACAGTCTGTGTACACAACTATCCTTGGAAGTGGAGCAGCGTTTCGACCGCAAGCTCTACGAAACCGGCATACCCATGACCGAGGAGGAATGGCAGGTACACGTGGACAAGATGGTGCAGAAAGTGCAAGGAGGTCTAAAAACAGAACAACCACCTCTGTTACAAGAATCCAAGGATAAGGAGGAAAAGAAAGAGGATAAGGAAGATGAAAAAGAAGAAGAAAATGCTTACAATTTGATGCCCGACAGCACTAAGAAGCAACTTCCCAAACTCTATGCAACAGAAAAGCAACTCATCGGCGACCGCACAGCATACGCTCGCTACTTTTTCCCTATGGGAGCCTATACCGCCTATATGCTGGAATACGACCCCAAGGAACGCATCGGCTTCGGAGCCGTTACGATGGGCTATGGTTGGGAACTTGGGTATATGTCCCTCAAAGAAATGGAGGAAGTCAAGATACACGGATTGGGTATAGAACGGGACTTATACTTCAAACCCACTAAATTGCACGAGATAGCAGAACTGGAAGAGATTGTCAGAGGACAATACACTAAAGAACCCATCATTGAGGAAATCAAGGATGAAAGCCGTCAGGAAGTGCAGAAACCTGTACAGGAAGACAATCAACCACAAGCAATGGTAGAACAAGTCGAGGAGGTTTTGAAAGTCGAAGAAGCTGCGCCAGTTTTACATACAGAGCCTGAAACCGAACCAGCCCCAGAAGGTGTCCCCGTAATTACCCTTCAAAGACAATACGAACAAGAAAGCCGTGAAATTCGCACAGACGTGGAAGCCCCACGCGAGATGAACGGTCAGACGGTATTCTTTGATGAAGACCATCATCCGATTATGGATAGCACCATAGAGACAGAAGCCATGGAACAGTTCTTGTTTGCCCCAGAGGAATATAGTCTTTGGACACAAGATGTAGCCCGTGTAAATAATGAAATCAAAGAGGCTGCTCAACAAAAGAAGGTTAGCGATAACCAACCGCTTTCTGCGAGCAGGCAACCTAAACCGACAAGAAGTACACCCACCAGTCCCCGCAGAAACAAGAAAACTGCATCAAGCTCCGTCAGAGAGCCCTCGCTCTTTGACTTTATGGAGGAAGCCGAACCTCGCAAGCCACAGCCCATAGCAGAGGTTAAGAAAGAGTTTGATGCTTCACCGCGTCCGTTCCTTTCTTCTCCCGACTCACATTTGCGTGACGGCTCGATAGTCGTACAGAATGGGCAGGTAGGTTTCCTCTCTGACTTGAAACGGCATCCCACCTTCAACCCGATGGACTTGCCCTTTGCCCAGCTCTCACGGCTGAAAGCATACATTGAGATTAGGGAGAGTTATCACCGACTCTATGATTATGAGGCGAACAACCAAGCGGAGGACAAGGAAGAGCGTGAGAAACTCAATCGGCTTTATGACGGCTATGTAGGTCGTTGGGGGTACTTCAACCAGAAGGCAAACACCGATATCATCAAAATGGATGCCACAGGCGTGGAAATGCTGTTCTTGGAACGCTCCGAGAACGGCAAGTACATCAAGGCGGACATTTTCGACCATCCGACGGCTTTCTCCACCGCCGAACTGACTATTGCCGCAGACCCGATGGAGGCATTGGGCGCATCACTCAACAAATATGGCACGGTGGAGCTTGACTATATGAGTTCTTTGCTTCCCGATATGGAAGAGAGCGATATGCTTTCTGCCTTGGAAGGACGCATCTTCTACAATCCCGAAGAGGACAGCTATGAGGTAGCCGACAAGTTCATTTCAGGCAACGTGATTGAAAAGGCGGAGCGTATCGAGTCGTGGCTCTTGGACCATCCTGGGCACGAGGAAGCAAAACAGAGCCTTGCTGCCCTGCGCGCAGCCACGCCAACACCCATTCCTTTTGCGGACCTTGACTTCAATCTCGGTGAACGCTGGATACCTGCTAAAGTCTATGGCAGGTCCGCTTCGGAATTCTTCGGGACAGACATTAGCGTATCCTACCATTCCAACATGGACGAGTACAGCATTGTCTGTGACCGAAAGAATGCCAATATCTGGCACAAGTATGCCGTACAGGGAGAGTTCCGCCGTTATGATGGCATCAATCTCTTGAAGCACGCCCTACACAATACCATTCCCGACATCAACAAGAGCAAGGAGGTGACGGACAAGGTTACGGGAGAGACCAAGACTATCAAAGTAAGGGACGGACATGCCATACAGATGGCAAATGCCAAGATTGAGGAAATCAGGCAGGGCTTTGTTGATTGGCTCGGACGTACACCTGACACGTTCAAGCAACAACTCTCTGACCGTTATAATCGTCTTTTCAACTGTTTTGTGCGACCCAACTTTGACGGCACGCACCAGACGTTTCCCGACCTTGACCTCAAACGATTGGGTATTGCAGACCTCTACAAGAGTCAGAAGGATGCCGTGTGGATGCTCAAAACCAACGGTGGCGGCATCTGCGACCACGAGGTGGGAGCGGGAAAGACGCTCATTATGTGTACAGCAGCCTACGAGATGAAACGCTTGGGACTGGCAAACAAACCGATGATTATCGGACTGAAGGCAAACGTATTCGATATTGCCGACACCTTTAGGAAAGCTTATCCTAATGCTAAGGTACTCTATCCTGGGAAAAACGATTTTAATAAGCAGAACCGCCAGCGTATTTTCAACGACATCAAGAACAATGATTGGGACTGCATCATCCTCACGCACGAGCAGTTCGGAATGATACCGCAAGCATTGGAGATACAGGAAGCGATTATGCAAAAGGAACTGGACTCCGTGGAAGAAAATCTCGAAGTGTTGCGGCAACAAGGAAGAGACATCTCCCGTGGGATGCTCAAAGGCTTGGAGAAGCGCAAGCAGACGCTGGAAGCGAAGCTGCAGAACATACAGGACAGCATCGCCGAAAGAAAAGACGATGCCGTAGATTTCAAGATGATGGGTATCGACCACCTCTTTGTAGATGAATCACACCAGTTCAAGAACCTGATGTTCAACACACGCCACGACCGTGTGTCGGGCTTGGGCAATCCCGATGGCTCACAGCGTGCCTTAAACATGCTCTTTGCTATTCGTACCATACAAGAACGGTCCGGAAAGGACTTGGGAGCCACTTTCCTTTCGGGAACGACTATTTCCAATAGCTTAACGGAGTTGTATCTTCTGTTCAAGTATCTGCGTCCGCAAGCTTTGGAGAGGCAGGGTATCAACAGCTTTGACGCATGGGCAGCGGTCTTTGCCAAGAAATCAACTGACTACGAGTTCTCCATCACAAACGACATCATTCAGAAGGAACGTTTTAGGACGTTCATCAAGGTGCCGGAGCTGGCTGCGTTTTATGCGGAAGTATGGGAGTAGAAAGCAGAAAATGGCATAAAACTCATATCTGACTGAAATACAGCGGATATTGCTTGTTTCTTCTTAGGGTTGCATCATAGGAAACAGGCAGAAAAGGGAGCGAAAAGGAGGGAGTTCAGTTACCAAATCGTTCGAAAAACGATGAAAGGAAAAGGACGGCTGAAAGTGGTAACTAAAACGGAGTTTTCTCTTTCATTATCAATGTTTTGCATCGTTCAAAGTTCCTCAAAGAAGTGTAATTTTGCAAGTAAAAAACAATGGAAAAAGAAAAATTCAAGCTGCTTTTCTACCTCAAGAGAGGTACGCAGGACAAAAACGGAAAAAGTCCCATCATGGGACGCATCAGCGCAGGACGCTCTATGGTACAGTTCAGTTGCAAATGCTCGTGTACTCCTCGTTTGTGGGACAGTCGCAAAAACCGACTGCTGGGCAAGAGTGCCGAAGCCGTATCGGTAAACAAGGAACTTGACCGCCTTCAGGTGAGCATACACAAGGTTTATGAGTCTCTTTCGGGTAAATCCGATGCTCCCATCACGGCAGAGCGAGTACGGGAGCTTGTATTCGGACTGAACAGTGAGTCACAAGGACTGCTGCATCATACAGACGAGTATATCGACCGCTTCCGTGAGCGTGTGGGCATAGACCGCAGCGAACGCAGACTAAAATGCCTGTTGCTCTTTCACAAGCATCTGGCAAACTTCGTCAGGTATCGCTACCGTGTGGAGGATATTCCCGTGCAGAAAGCCGACATCGCCTTTATCAAAGACTTGGAGGACTACTTCGCCAAAGAAAAGGGATTCAAGCTCAACACTTCGGCTGGCTATCTCTCCATGCTGGCTTCCTTGCTCAAAGACCTGCATAAACGGCACATCATTGACACCTATCCCTTCATCAACCATTCCATTCGTTGGGAAGTGGGTACTCCACGTTACATCACAAGGGAGGAGGTAGGTCTTATCGCAGCCTTGGGAGAAGATAAATTGCAAGGCTATGAAAAAGTGTCGAGGGATATGTTCCTTTTCTCCTGCCTGACGGGGCTTTCCTATACCGACGTGTATCACTTGACGGAGCAGCACGTCTTTCACGAAGCGGGAATGACTTGGATACGCAAGCCGAGAATAAAGACGGGCAACGTGTGCCACATCCCCCTACTTCCCGAAGCCACTGCCATTATCGAGCGTTATCGGGGCATTCACACGAGGGCTTTCCGACACGAACCGCCCAAGGGGTATCTGCTGCCCATACCCGGATGCGACACGGTAAACATACACCTCAAAAAGATAGCACGGCTTTGCGGTATTCAGAAAACGCTGACCTATCACATGGCACGGCATACCTTCGCATCTCAGATGACACTGTCGGAGGGCGTGTCCATTGAGAGCGTTTCCAAAATGCTCGGACACAGTCAAATCAAAACCACGCAAGTGTATGCGGAGACATCTCCCGAGCGTGTCTTTCTGGACATAGAGAAAATACTTCCACAACTCGCACATTATCAACTGACCAACTAAAACCGCAGAACAATGAAAAGTACATTTGCCATACTATTCTACATAGATAGAAGCAAGACCAATGAAGACGGACTATGCGTAATCCGTTGCCGTATCACCTGTAATGGAACGTCCTCATCGTTTTCCACGCAGTTGCAAACTTCCCCCGACGAGTGGCTTGCCCGAAAAGGGTGCATCAAGGCGACAACAGGTAATTCAAGCGGCATCAATCTGCAACTGAACTCAATAGAAGAGTGCTTGCATTCACTCTATGAACGTACATTAAGGGAAGAAAACTATATCACGGCGGAATACCTCAAGGAGCGTTATATGCAGCAAAGTCGCCCCATGCCAACACTTACGGAGCTATATCAATCCGTTTGTGAATACAAGGAGGAATTGCAGGGCAGAACATTAAGCAAGGCAACTGTCAGGGCTTTTAAGGACAGCTACAAGAGTTTTGTTCATTTCCTGCAAGTAAGGGACAGGGCAGACTGTATGCCCACAGAGGTGGACAAGACTTTGCTTGAGGACTATCGCCTTTTTATGCTTCGGGACTTGGGAAACAAGGAAAGCAGTGTCGGCAACCGCCTACGCCACTTGCATCAGGTCATTCGCAAGGCATTGCAGGAGCGATACGTTCGTGAAGACCCTTTTGAACTCATAGACATAGAAACGCCTACCTACGAGCGCAATGCACTTACGGCGGACGACCTGCAAAAACTCTTGGCTTACCGTCCGCACCGCTCGACAGATAACCATTGCAGACTTATTTTCCTCTTGGGATGTTTCACGGGGCTGGCATTCTCAGACTTAAAGAAACTCCGAATGGACGATGTTTATACATTCGGGGATGGGCGTAGGTACATATCGCTCTGTCGAACAAAGACACAGAACAGAAGTATTGTCCCGTTGCTGCCCGTTGCCGAGAAAATACTCGCCATTGTGAGCCACGGACGAAGGGAGGGGCTTTTCTTTCGAGAGTTTCCCAGCAACAGTAATTTCAATAGAACTATTCAGGAGATATGTATTAAGGCAGGACTGCCACCGCATACTCAAGCGACCTCGCACACCGCACGGCACACCTTTGCCACGACCATCTGTCTGGAGAACGGACTTCCGATAGAGACGGTGAGCAAGATGCTGGGGCATCGCTTCATCTCCACGACCGAGATTTATGCACGGGTGACCAAGAGCAAGATTGCCAAGGAAATGCAACCCCTGATGGGTAGTGAGCATACAAGGGTACTGCGTAAAGCCTTACGGCTGTGTCCGTCAAGAACACCGAAAAAGTCAAGTCCCATAATTGGGATGTAACAGCCGTAATGAATGATTCAAAAAAAAGAAGTCCAACTTTTTAACAAGAAAAACAATGAAACAGAAGAACAAAAAGGAACTTTCCTACTTCCGATTGAAGTTAAGAAGTTACATGAGTGAGCATCACCCCGAAAAGTTGCAAGATACGGAGTTTATCACTGCACGGGCAGATATGGCTCTCACAGTTTACTGCGATGCTGTAGCACAAGGCTTTACACACATTGAAGCGGAGAGCATGGCAAGCGAGGCATTGTATCAAGGCTTGCACTTTTCCAAGTACGATACGCTTATATCCGTGTTGGAAAACGAGTTTGAAAGGGAACTTCCTGCACCGCTCCCAGAGAAACTCGTACCTATACTGTTGTCGAACAAGGCTGTTCAAGCCACATTCGACAAGTTCGGTTTGACGGACAC
>ERZ773233.973-NODE-973-length-17377-cov-7.833911_pt1 | contig 17377 bp, 16 predicted proteins | sample MGYA00580991_ERZ773233 | MGnify/ENA primary metagenome ERZ773233 (study PRJEB29015, sample SAMEA2738178) | human oral metagenome | biome: human oral; feature: human-associated habitat; material: saliva | place: China | collected 2161 ...
ATAGGCAACAATAATGGCGGCACACCTGGCGTAGCAAAAATATGTTTCCAATAGTACTTTTTACTACTAAATAATGTAATAGCAAGTGTAAACAATGCCAATACTGCTGTAAATAAAATATTGTTAGTAACTGTTGCTGCAAAAGGGAAGAAAGGTATAAGCCCAAACAAGTTTGCTACCCATATCAAGAAGAAAACTGTTAGTAAATAAGGCATATAACGCATATAATATTTTTCGCCTATACTCGGAATTGCAATTTCATCGCGTATGTAAAGCACCAAAGGCTCTAATAAACCAGCCATTCCTTTAGGCGCTTTAGGATTCTTCTTATACGAACGAGCCATAGAAGTAAACAAAACTACCAATAACACTGAAATAAGCAATAGCGAAAATACATTTTTTGTAATCGAAAAGTTTAGCGGACGAGCGTTTGTTACCTTACCTTCAGCATTGAGCGTTACTGTCCCTTCCTCATTAGCGTAGTAAATATCTTCTTTATGACGAACAAAACGTTGCCCGTCTTTCTCTACCACTACTTTTCCTTCATTGTCGTGGTGAAACTCACTCGACAAAAAAGTTACTAATCCATTATCTGTATACAAGATAATAGGTAGAGGCATTGCATAGCTATGCCCATTGTAATCGAATAAATGGAAATCGTGACTATCGCCTGTATGCCCATCAATCAAATCGTTGATGTTAAAAGGCTTATCATCTTGTGAGGCTGAAGCATTGCTCACCAAAGGAAATAACGCTATTAAAAATAAAGTGATATACGCAATACAATTTTTCACTTTCATTATTTTTGTTGTTTTTTCCATAAGGTTAGAAGTTGAAGCAAGTCGCTAGAAATAGAAAAGACAGTTTTTTTATTTCCTTTGGTAGATTTTACTTGTCCATATCTATCTAAGGCCTGAATTAACTGAATCTGAGATTTTGAAAAGTCGATATGTTTCCACTGGAGAGCATATGTTTCTGATTTTCTATCTCCAAGGAAAAAAGTGATATAGAAAAGGACGTAATCCTTGAGTGATATTTTATCATTTTCTAAATCTTCTTTAAAAGCTGAGAACCATTCTTGGAGTTGCTCATGAGTTAAATATAAATCTTCATCACGTTTTGATTCTGCAAGTTGAATTTTTTTAACAGCCTTAATTCGTCTTAAAGTTTTTGCAACTCTATTTGCTTCAATATACTCAAGTTCTTCCGCCCAATCAAAAATAGAAATAACGTAACTTCGTAAAGTTTTGAAGTTGGCATATTCGTTGGCTTTTGCCGTCATCAAATTTAGAATAACCTGTTTATTTTGGTTTAAAAATTGAATCGTATAGTTGCCAAGAAGTGGTAGTATATGCTTTTCAAAACATGTTTTGGTATTAGCGATTGTTGACCTGCTTGGTGGCTTAGAAGTAGATGTAGTTTGACCTGCTTTGTAGGATTCCCACCAAATATTATTATAGAAGTCTGAGAAAAGAATATCTTCTTTTCCTAGTCCCGAAAAGATGTTGTCTTCAATTTGGTTTAGCTTCGTAAGTAAGTCTATCTCTGCTTGTCGTGCCTCCTTTCTTGTTTTAAACCTTTTATCATAATAGTTATTGTTAACGATACCAAGAGGCATTCGTGCTTCTATTGGTATATAGACTTTTAAGCGGTAAGTTCCGTTTTTTGTCTTACTGATAGTCATGATATTCTCCTTTTCATCGAACCAGAAAATATCATGACCATTATAAAATAAAAATCTTGATTTTTCTAGTTGTTACTGTTTAGCCAGCGGTCAATAGATTCTTTGTGGAATCGAATTATTTTTCCAATTTTGATGGATGGAAGCCCCTTTTGAATCCATGAATCAAGAGTGTTGTTGGAAATTCCTAAATAGTCGCAAGTCTGTTGTTTGTTAAAATAGGGACAACTTAAAGGATTATTTTCTAATTGTTGTTTAATTTCTTTTTGAATAAGATTGGATAGTAATAGTTGAATTTGGTGAATTTGCTCATCTGGTAGAATTACTTGCATTTATTATCCTCCTTCTTATCTTGGTTCCTCATTGGATTGCATCGACGTGAATCCAAATACTTAGCAAAAAAGTAGGTGCGCTCAATGATAAGTCCAAGAAGTGGTGTGTGATTAGCTCGTGCATACCAGACGAGTTCTTCAAACTCTGTGAAGTCATTCTGCTCAATAATATCCACAACTTCATGCATGAAATCATCTGAGTTATTTTCTACAAGAAATTTATCGAGATTAAAACCACATCCAACTTCAATATCATCTATATCATATTGAGTTTTCTCCTTATTTTCAGCATGAATGAGATAGTCGAAAAGTCCTTTGGGTGATTGTACGATTTCTACATGAGCAGGGCCGTTCAGCTTGTCCTTGATTAGCTCAGAAACTTGTTTATAACTTTTGAGAGAATCAAAGAAGAAAGCCCCGTGTTTGTGAGACTTTTTCAGTTCCCCACTTTGTCGATTAATATCCTTATCGTGCCAAGGACTAAGGATGAAGGGGATGTGTAGTTCTTCAAGAACTTCAAGGTAGTCAGCAGGGGCGCTTTCTTTGTAAAAAAGGAATGTCCACTTGCTGGAGCGTTGTTCTTTTACCATATTAATATACCTTTCTGATTACTGATTACAGGATAATTGGGGGTCGTAGTAACCCCAATTATCTTGTATAATGCTAGGAGGGGCTATCTGGCTATTGCTTAACGCACGCCATAGCCCCTTTTTATCGTTTTTTACCAACTAACCATAGTTTATTACGAATCCGATTAGGTGCTGAAAAGTAGTAGTCAGGATGCTGACTTGCAACTTCTTCTTTCAGTTGCGAGGTCATGTCACTCAAAATTTTTTGCCCCTGCTGGTCTCTAGGGACTTTGACAAAAACCGTCACATCATCTTTTCGTATGTCTACGACACTTTTATGTACACAGTGATTAAAACTACTATTTATGGGATTGAAGGTGGTTATATTCTGATTGTCAATCGTTGTTATTTTTTCTGATTTCTCACGTTGCGTTAGAAACTGACGAAGTTTGAATGTAAAGTATATGGACTTAAAATAGTTTAATAGACTATCGAATCGAAATCGATTCAGAATTTCAAACATTACAGAAACGAATACTGTAAGAAGAAGAAAGGACATTGATATATAAGAATATTTACTTCCTAAATATAAATAACCATTGATTTGGGAGAGATCGAAAAAACTGAGAGGATTTAGTTTAAACTGATTTGATAGAAAATCCAGAGACCATCCTATAAATCCTGCTAGAAATGAAACTAAAATTAGATTGATATTGAGATTGAATGACCTCATGAAGTAAGATTTTTTCACCATTAAAGAATTCCTTTCTTTGTGTAATATGTTGGGCATAGTAGTGGAAGAACTTGATAAGGATGCTCATTATCTATGATTTGAATTAATCCTGTCCCTTTTCCAATTGGGATGACAATACCTTCTGGATTTAAATCTGGAAACAGAAATTGTGTTGTATTTTTATTGATGTTTCCAATCTGAATCAGCACATTCAATTGCTCTCTAACGGAAACCGGGATTGCGGTATGCGATAGACGTTGCGAAGCGAGTATCGTATGAATAAAAGTTGATCTTCCGAGAAGTACAATTTGGGATAGGAGTGAAAAGAAAGACTCTTTTATCGTTTTATTGACACCTTCCGATAATGCCAAAACTTCGTCTATTACAATAGTTAAATGCTTAAACTCGTGGTCAGGATCATCATAGAGAATTTCTTGGCGTTCTTGGATAAGCTTCAAACATGAACTTAGATTTTCATTTATCTCTGATACAAAATCTGATTTAGATCGATTTCTTTGAGGATGGAGAACAGGAAATCCATTTTCCCGGGCCCAACGACTAGGTGTATCAAACTTAGGATCCACAATAATCAAGTCAGAAATATTTTTGAGCATAGTCATAAAATAGGTCAGAGCATAAGACTTACCAGAACCGCTGTTTCCTGCAATAGCCATCGAAGTTACTTTGTTGTAGTCAAGAGTAAGATTTTTCATGATTGGAATAAAGTTCCCTTTTTGATTACCTACGAATTCCTCTAAATCAGAAATTACTAGGCGTTCAGAGATACCGATTTTCCAAGGAAAGAAGAGCCCACGCTGGACATGAATGTCATCTGTATCTAATGCCACAAAATATGCTGAATTTTGTTTAAGGAGAGTAAAACGAGGATAAAGAGCTGCATTAGCAATCAGAAAAATCTTCTGATAAAGTTCATCATCAATAATGTAGCCTGCTGGTAATCTAGGAATAAACAGAAAACCATCATTCATTATTCTGAGTCCAAAGCTATTACAATAGCTGCTTTCTTCGTGCATGATACTCCCAAGCCCCATGTTCAGGGCTTGGAGTAAGTATTGGGCAAGTTCTTTATCAGTCATTATTTAATCCCTTTAACATTATCAGCTTTGAAGTAGACATTAAAGCCGACTTCGCAAGCTTGTAAATTATCAAACTGTACCAAGGCCATATAAGAGGGAAGTTCTATTTCGTTTTCAAATTTGACACGAAAAGGTGGAAGTCCCTTCTGAGAGAACCAGGCTTTATAAGCAACAATTTCCCCTGTTGGTTGATTGTCTTCAAATTTAATTTGTGGTTCTAACTCTATGCTTAAGCAATAAATACCTTGCTTGCTATCTACATACTCATTTGCTGTATTAGTTGAATAACCACTTTTACGATTTCTTGTTTTCATAAGTTTCACCTCGTGTTTAATTATTTGTCTTGGCCAAGACATTTTTAGTTTAACGTAGATTCAGAAAGTAGACTGTCAGTTTTCTTGACAGTTTACTTTTAAATTTATGATATTAAACAAGCTAATTCAGATAGCCAATCAGTTAATTTTTCAGCAATTTGATGAGAAGTTTCTTCCGCGGGGAAATCTGAAATAAAGTTTGACAAAGAGCATAGGAAAATTTCTTTGTTTTTTTCAATGAATTGAGATACTTCTTTCTGTGAGATATGAGAAAAATTTTTTGCTAATACCTGCTTTAGAAGCGTGTCTTCAAATACAGGATCAGTTAAAATCGTGGTTATTAAATTTTTAATCAGCAGTAATTCGAATTTCTTATTCGGAAAAAATAATTCTCTTGGATTCTTATAATGTAAACTAGTTTGAAAAGCTAACGAAGCGTTGAAGCTTATATTTCTTTTTCCTTTTAGTATTTGTCCTACAGTTGTTTCGGATAATAATTCAACACCCCCTCCAGCCGTCTCATATCCAATTTGATTTTGTAATATTTTTAGGTTGTTTACTTTTTTCTTGAGCTCTTCACCTAGTAACTTGCAATACAATTCTGTTATCACTTTTCTATATAATGTCATTTTACTTCCTTTGCGTCCGGAGACGGAAAGAAACTAAATAAATCCCAACCGCAAGATGTTAAAAAAGCACACTAAATCAACGGCGAAACCCTACAAGGTATAGACAACTAATAGAGATGTCTATACTTTTAATTTCAATCCGTCCATTTGATGCGCATCATGAAGGACTATTATTTATTTTGTAGATTTTTTTCTACAAGTTAATATTATCAAGTCTCAAAAATAAAAATTAAGTGAATTGTAAAATAATTGGGATTTTTTGTTATAATGAACTTATGCATGATAAACAACAACTTTCTACATTACTATCCTCATTTTTACAAGTCATCAAAAAAAAGTTTGGTATAACATCCAAACTTCTTGCAAATGAGCTAGAGATATCTAAAAATACATTGACAAATTGGAGAAAAGGATATTTCAATCCAAATACAGGTTCAATAAAGAAACTTTACAAGTTTATATGTCATTTTAAAAATAAATACTCCTACGATATAAGTAAAGACTACTATTTTTCAAACTTAATGGAAGACCTTGATAACTTATTATCTATTGAATTCGATCGATTACTTGATGAATCTAATCCATATAAGATTTCAAATCAAAAAGAACTCCTGGAAGAACGGAAAAGTAGCTTTCAAAAGAGCTTTAATAATTTAATCGATTTTCTATCTCATGTTTCAAAGCTATTTGACTCAGAATATGATGAGAATGAATCCATTGATTTTAAATTAAGTGGTTATCAAAAAAGAGAAATGTTTGATAAGCTATTAGATTTAAAATTAATCACTAAAAATCAAAATGGAAGAATCACTATTCAAAAAAACTTAGCAAAAATATTGAATGTAAGCGAGGCTCAAATCTCCCGCTGGAAAAACGGAAATGATTATCCAAGTCCTGAACGTCTAATCCAAATTGGGAAATTACTTGATTTAAACTCAGATATTTCAATTGCTCTGCGTGAATATAAATTTCATGATTTTGAATCTATATTTTTAGATAGTCCGAGTTTGAGCAGTAATTTAGAGAAATTTCAACAAGATTATTTCAATAGAATTAAAAAATTTATTGAAATATCTGGATATGAAAACAACCTGGAATCTAAAATCATTGAAGATAATTATCTAATATTTAACGATAATGAAGATTTAAATGAAGTACAGACCATAATTTTTAGAGATTGTATCATGCTATTAGCAAAAACATTTGAAGTTACTGAAAATAACGATGGTTTCTTAGATTGGTTATATAAAAAAGTTCAGCAAGAAAGAATCAATATACTTATGCATGGCATGCTTGGTCAGAAATTAGATACCGTAGAATATTGTTATAAATTTGCAGAAAAAATTGATGATGGTTATAAGTTATTAAATAATTATATACACTCTGGAGAAAATTTTGAACTTGTTAAAGATTATATTCTGAACAACAATTCTTTATTTGTCCTCTCAAAAGAATTTATAGATTCATTTTTAAACAAAGATGACTTTGAGGCTTGGTTTAAATCAACGGAAGTTCTCTTTAAAAACAAAAAGTTTTTTAGACAGCAATGTCAAAATATCTGTAATTCATTAAATAAAAGAAATGAAGATAACTCTCAAAATTATTTAGAAGCGTTCTATAATCAATTTTGGACATTAATTTTATATAAGAATAAATCAGTTGATCTTGAGTTAAACCCAATACATAAAGCCTATTCAGAAATAGGAGAAAAGGGAATTTCACAAAATCTTGAAGAAGATTACTCATTGTTAAAAAATACTTTAGAGAAGATATATAATGACAAAAATATGAAATTTGAAAAAGGTTCTATGCAGTGTTCACTCAAGTCATATTTGATGGACGGAGAACCAATATTTGAAGAAATACTTTTGAATGACTCGCACTTAATATTTGATGCCAAAATGGAAACTAGTAAAGATGAGTTTGAAATTGTAGAAGAGAAACACAGACTAACTAAGAAAGCGAGTGATTTTCAAAATAAATACTTTAAAGATTAATAGATTTACTTAATGTGAAATTGTAACAACACAAAAGAATGTCAGTAGAACATTCAGCGGGAGAAAAATATGAAATTTGAAGATTATACTTGGGATAAAGAATTTGAAATAAAAGGCTATTTTTCAGAATTACCTGGGGATGTTATTAATAACCCACTGAGTGGGATTTTACATTATTCACCCAGTGAAATTATACTAGAACTTTTTGGTGCTTTCGAAGACGAGGATGATATTTCATTTAGTTTTGGTAAATATTTAGAGAAGATATATGGTTTCTCAAATCATGGAAATATTTTGATTTTAAATACGTATGGGGAACCAATGGGTATTTCTTCATCTCCAGGATTCCCTATTACTAAATATAGAGTCAAAAATTTTAAAATTTATAAAGTATCCTATAACAAAATTGAAAACTTTGAGTCTAGTCCGGATTCTTTTGAAAATTTAATTAGCAAATTAGATACTGAAGAGATTAAAGAATATAAATTCAGTTTTGAACATATTAAAGAATGGATTGAAAAATCATTGGTAACTTTTAAGCATCAGGAGAATCAAGATATTTTCGAAAGTACAGTAAATGAGTATCGAACAACAAGAGTATTAATAAAGTCATTGGCAATGAATTTTGAAGATACAGCCATACTACATTCCTCTTATACAACTACATCATTTAGAAGTGATTACTTTATCAAATTTACCCCATCTGATTCAAACAAAAAACATTTTAATGAGTTTTATAACGCTTCACGTAAATTTAATGAGTTTATCGAGATTCTGTCAAATGTACCAATTTCATATACAAACATTGAATTTCTTGTCGATGATAAAATAATTAATGGAAAACGTTGGCCGACTATAAGAGGAAAATTCTTTGTTCAGCATGCTAGAAAGTTTAAAAAATGGAATAAAAATTCTCAACAAAATATTTCTTTAAGAAAATTAGAAGATGATTTTGAACAAATCTTAAATAATTGGTTTGATAAATCAGAAAAACTCGAATTTATAGTAAGGCAATTTTCAAAAAATCTTCATGGAGATTTATATTTGGAAGACCAGCTTGTTGATGCTATTAGAAATTTAGAAGTCTATTCCAGAAATTTTATAAAATTAAAAATTCCACAAAGTCTTTCTGATTCTGAAAAACAATCTAGAGAAGCGATATATAATTTTATAGAGGAGTCTATCTGTGAAAGTAATAGAGAAAAACTAAGGAATAAATTAAAATTTAAGTCAAGAACTCCAAAACTGTCTGAACGTTTAAAAAATTTATTTGATTTAATTGATGAAAATAATAAAACTAAAATTTTTCCTAAAAATATTGATAGAGATTTATTAATAACTAAATTGACTCAAACTCGTAATTATCATACTCATGGTGATAGAAAGGAAAAATATCCAGAAATGATAACAGATATTAATGAGATGTATAACACAAAAGTACTTCTTCAAGAAATTCTAAGATATTATATCTATCAAGAGTTAGATATGGAATATGGGGAACTGAATTTCTAGAGTTAAACTATTGAATTCATGTTCCATAAATTATCATTTTTAAGATTTTTGTAGGCTTAATATTTGATGTTAACTATGGTTACACAAGTGCCATGGAAATATAGTGTATCTTACTTTACCAACACTGAATCGGGCATCATTAATTTTATATGGTATACTTAATATAAGGTGATAAGTTATGAATATTGAAACTTCTAAAGAGTTAATCCAATTTTTACAAAATATAAGTTTGAAAATAAAAGTAAGATATATTTTAAAAATATGATACAATGATATGGTAAGATAATAAAATATTGGAGAATTTTTATGAGTGTTTTTTATGTATACCAAGGATCAACCTTCAACGAAGAACTTGAAGGTGGCTTTGTTTGGTCCCCTAAATTAAATAAAAAAGGGGAAGAAAACAGAGGTTTTTCCACTATGACTAAAATAAAAAAAGGGGACTTTATTATTCATCATTGCAATGGTGAAATAAGAGCTATAAGTCTTGCTAAAACCGATTGCTATGACTCAAATAAGCCATCTTATAAAGTAGGAGCAGGAAACAGTTGGGGCAATGATGGGTATAGAGTTGATTGCGACTATAAATTGCTAGATAATCCGATCAAATTAGCAAAATATAAGGATTGGCTGAAGAAACACTATAGTAAAGAAAGTGCATTTACTAGAGATGGAACAGGAAAACAACAGTATATGTGTACTATTATTGAGCAACATGCACTTTACTTATTAAAAGAAGCTATTAAACTACAATCTACACAAGAAACTAGAAAGATTCTAAATGATGCCCTAATTGATATCCGAGAAGATGAGTCAGGAGAATATCATCAAGTAGAAAAAGACGAAATTGATAATTTAATTGAAGTTGAAAGTGCAAATACTAGTGTTAGACCTAGTTGGACCGGTATCAAACAAGGTCAGAAAATGACAATGTCTGTATCTACAAATAAACTTAGACCTAAAAGAGATCCAAAAGTAGCTGCCGATGCATTAGCTAGAGCTGATTATAAATGCGAAGTGGATGTTAATGATAGAATATTCTTGAGAAAATCAGGTATTGGCTACACTGAACCACACCATTTAATTCCAATTAGTAAATTCAATGATTTTGACTATGAGAATTGTAGTTTAGATACTATGGAAAACATTGTATCTCTATGTAGTCACTGTCATAATTTACTGCACTATGGAAGAGCTGAAGATAAAACTCCTGTTCTTAAAAAGTTATATGATGAGAGAAAAGCTGCTCTAGCTAAAGTTGGACTAGATATAACTTTTGATGAATTAAAAGAATACTACAAATAACTTTTCCCTTCTAAAAAAATTTCTAAAAATGAATAGTCGTTGAGTGAAATCATAAGTCTGAATTTCAACACTCTAATATATGTAATTATCTAATACTCCGTCTAATTTTCTTAAATAACACAAAAAACGCTCTAGACAATATGACTAGAGCGTTTTCTATATATCTGAACATCTAATTTATTTCACAAAAAATGTAGTCATTCGGTTGATTTTTATTGCAACACATTGAAATTTGAAAATTCAAGAATCGCGTTAAATCAAGGTTTGTTCGTTTCTACTGAAACGTAATGACCCACTATTTCACTTCTGTAAAAATCAACTCCTACACCTACAAAGCTTATTATGTCAGACTTTATAACCGTCTGCGGAAAAAAGTAGAGAAAAAGGTAGAGATTCATACAGTATCTAGATTTTCCAAAAATTCTTCATAAACTTAAAACCTGGTTTGACAAGAATGATTTTTACTTGAACCAAAAACAATGCAATACCTTGTGTTTTCAGAACTATATATACCTATTGATTTCATAAAATATGAATCAATTTATTTTAAAAGGGGAAATAGTTTAGTTCTGTAAAAATTAACTTCTACACATACAGAGCTTATTCCGACAGACTTTATAATAGTCTAAGAAAAAAAGGTAGAGAAAAAGGTAGAGATTGAAAGAATCTTAGAATTTCATAAATCAAATTTAATAACTTCTATAATCATAGTCACTAATATTAACAAACAATTTCTTTTATTCAGTACAGTCAAACTAAGTTACAATTATAAGGAGAAAAGTCAAAAATTTAGTTTAGAAAAATCTTATAGGAACTTGGGACTAGCTTAAATGATTTATCCGTAATTGGCCCATCATAAATCTTAAGTTTACACTTTTTCAATTCCACATTTAGATCATAAATAAAATAGATTTTATATGGATATACATCTCTAGATGCTTCTACCTCATTAGAACTCATTTCAAAGCCATCCGAAAACTTTAATTTTGATACTTTAACTTCAATATGAATTTCTTCTCCATTTTTATCCCAAAAACGAATATCATAACCAAGACCATCACCTTCAGTTTTTGAAATATGCTCTGGTTGTTTCAACCCCTTGTCCTTAGCTTCCTGAGATAAAATATCAAAGACAATTTCTTCTCCAACTAAACCAGTTTTTTTTTTCGATTGATTTACACGTTCCCAATTAATTTTACGTCCAGTAGATTTACGATTCTTAATATTGATAGTACGGCTATGATCCTCTTCATCAATAAGTACTGTAAAATCTGTTGCATTTTCAAATTTATCAAGTTCAACATCAGTAAGGTCAAAATCAATTGGTGGATGATGCTTGAAATCAATCGAAACTATTGGACGATTCTTCAGTAACGATACAAAGTCTTCATACAAGATTTCATTCATTCCATACTGATCCCAAAAATGAGACCATGAATTTGGTTTTTTTCGCTTCTTCTTACTAGGTGTTTTCCATTTATAGTTTTCAATAAAAGAATCACCCTGTCTAATCGGAGGTTCAATCTTAAAAGCATGTGAGATTATTGCAACAACATTTCCGTTCTCATCTGGTTCGGAAATACTCTCAACATAACCTCCCCCATAAATTTCCCATTTGCGATCTTTGGTAATTTTCCCAGAATGGCGATTTAAGACAACAGATCCAGCCTTTAATTTCCCATATCGATGAATATTCCATCCATAACTAGTTGCATCATCTGCATATTTCAATTGACCATCATCCTCTATTTTCCCATGATCTAAAATAAAAGCTTTTTGTTCCTCCACAGCTGGTGGCAATAATTCTGAAATAGTAAACATATTTTACCTCTTTCCTGTTAAATCGGAACATTTTTTTGTTCTGATTGAAATTTATTTAAAACCGTTCAGGCTTGTTTTTTAACATTTGAGATTTTTTTCTCATCTTTAAAATTATATTTGTTATGATATATCTATGAAAAATATTAAAGAAAACAATATCCGCAAGACCTTATGGCATATTAAGCGTCACTGCGAAAATATTGAGAATAGTCCTGAAAGTGAATACAGTAAAACTGAGTTATTTCACTTAAAATCTAGCATCGAAGTACTAAGTAGAATTTTAAACAATGAAAAACCCTATCCAAATTTGGATAGGGAGGAAGTGTTTTAAAGAGCGAAAACTAAAAACTATAACTTTAGCTTTCTCAAAGACAACTTTCCGAAAAATATATTCGATATTACTAAAAGCATTTCATATAGCATCTGAACACGGTCACTCATATTACAAAGTTCATTTACAACTAAATCTCCATTTTTATCATGAGAGAATTTTGAATCCATTGGAACAGCAACACTATCAAATTCTTAACCATATATTTATGTGTGCTTCTTTAACCTATCTAAAACTTTTATTTAAGAGAATCATTTTTTGCAAATCAAACAACTCTTAGTGCACAAATATCTTCAAATTCCCATAATATATTCTCCTTATCACCCTATCATTCTCTCAATAAATTCGATATAATATTTATGAATAATGCAATTAATAGGAAGGTTCCCTATATATGATAACGATTAATCAAATTAATGATAAAGAAGTTAGGATTCTTTGTGAAGATGTTTATAATAATTTAAATAAGAGATATCGCAAAAATCTAGATGAGTGGTGCATCATACAAATTTCATCCATATTACACAGAGTATTGGATAAAACTTTCTCTGATAAACCGTTTTTAGATATTATGTTACTTTCTTTTAATGAAATTAAAGAGCTCTCTAAAGATACAAACTTTACAAAGCTAAACTATATGTTTAGTATAGTTAGTAATAAAAGAATAAAAAAGAAAAAAGTTAAATCAATCAAAAATTACTTAATTGATAATGTATATAAATCTATAAGTTCTAAAAGAAAAAAAATCCTATCGATAACAAATTTGTCAGTATGCCCTTATTGTAACCGAAATTTTATGAACTCCTCACAAAATAATAACACGTGTGAATTGGATCATTTTTTTCACAAATCAAAGTTTCCTATTTTAGCAGCATCATTCTATAATTTAATTCCATCTTGTCCTAGCTGCAACAGAAATAAATCAACCAATGAGTTTTTACTATCGCCATACAACAATGAAATCTCAACAGACAACAGGATTACATTTAGTTGGCGTCCAAAAAACGGTGATTTTTTGTATAATCATGATTCTATCGAGATCCTCTCTAATACCCACGACAAATATAAAAATGATTTTTCAAAACTTGATTTAAATGGATTATACCAGATACATAGTGATTTAGTATTAGATATGTTAATAAAAAAAATATTCATACCTGATACATATTTAAATGAAATTAGCAAGATGATACCTCTATCTAATGACGATATAAATAGATTATATACCGGTGTATATAATACTGAAAAAGACTATTACAAAAGACCTTTATCAAAATTAATCTCAGATATATATAACGAATTAAACACTTTAGAAAGATGAATTATGAAACTATTAGGATTAATCATACGAAACTATGAAAATATTATTGAAAAACAAATTTTTAACTTTTCTGACGAATATACTATCTGCTATAACTGGGGAGATACTATAGAAATTAAAAAAAATTTAAATTTTATTCCATATTTCTATGGAAAGAATATTACAAACATTTCTGCTATAGTTGGGATAAATGGAGTTGGAAAAACATCACTGTTAAACTTTATAGGCTTGAAATTATCGGAAAGAAAAGAATTTCTAAACAAGTATGAGTATTTCCTAATATATGAATCAAATGAAGATATTTTTATAGAGTTTAACAATAGTTTAAATATCAATAAAATTCTATTTCAGGATACTTCTATCGAGATTGAGAGCGGACTTTTAGGATTTAATGACGCAAGGTTATTTAAAAAGCAAAATAATTATGCCGAAAATTACAGCTTTACTTCAGGCGGTAGTATAAATTATATTTTCACAAGATATCACCAATATTCTTTCGATGAACCAAATGACGGTGTAGATAAGTTAATAGGAAATAAGCTAATTATAAGAAATCTATGTCAATCTCCCACTAATTATTATAGAATACTAGCTTTTAAATTTTTAAAAAACAATGATTTTTTTACACTAAATAAAAAAATGAAGTATAGGATCTCTTTTTGGTCTATAAACAGTTTGCTAGAATTTATTTTGGAAGCAAAAACTGATTTTTCACAAGAATTTTACGATTTGCTTGACCAACTCCAATCACTTAATAACACTCACAAAAACAATAGAATTCAATTTACTAAACAAATAATTGCTTATTTTATATACTTAATTTATATTTTAAATTCTAGTTACAATTTTGATGATAAAACATTTTTAAATTTAATCCATGATATAATTGCGGATCACTTAGAAGGGTTTAATAGCAAACATCAAATAGAAAGCGACGATTTTATTACTAAATTGTGCAGTAACAAACAGATATTATTAAATTACTTTACTAATGAGCCGACAAGTATCGATAAAATCAATAACCATCAAATTAGTGATTTTATAGATTTTTCTATAGAAACCATTCAGAAGCTATATCTAGCTTCTAAAAAAGAAGATAGCCATATTGAATTCAATAATAATTCATATACTATTGACTTATCTCTTGAGAACAAAGAAATAAATGATTTTCTGAAGAGCTATTTAAAACTAATAAAATGCAACACTACTAATAATGGAGAAGTTATATTTACTGAGTCTAATCTATTCTTAAATTTACACGAACTATCCTCCACAGGAGAAGAAAAATTGGTTAAACTATTAGCAAGTTTGATTACTTTAATTTCAGAGGAAACAGAAGGAAACAATATCATCTTAATAGATGAGATAGATGAAACATTCCATCCATCTTGGTCGACAAAGATTATTCAGTTATTGTCAATTTGTTGTACATATTTCAGGATATTATTTGATCTTCCGATTGAAGGGACGTCTTTCCAATTCATAATTACTACTCATTCACCATATATTTTGTCAGATATTAAAAACCAAAATGTCTTATCTTTAGAATATGATAAAGATAAAATAATTAGTAAACAAATAAATACATTTTCTAAAAATATACAGCGAATTACGTATGATGAAATGACTACGCATAGTATTTATGGATCTTTTGCAGAATATAAAATAAACAAAATCGTAAATATACTTAACAAGAATTATATAACTCCAGATTTATTCGATACAATTAGAGATGAAATACAAATAATTAACGAAGATATTATTCGAAATAAATTAAATCAAATGTTACTAGAAATAACTCCATCTCAAAATAAAATTGATTTTCTTATTTCTAAATTATCTTCAGATGAAATTGCATTATTGAAGTCACAATTAGAATGAATAAATTTTATTATCTCCGTCTAATCAATCTCTCAACTTTCTAGATTATATAAATTTTCTAAAATAGATCAGCTGTATTTTTTCAATTTTATCTCTTACAATATAGTATTAATTATTTGAAACACGTTATCAAAAATAAAATAACTTATCATGGAATAGTAGAGGGGATGTGTTATAAATGTTCTTTCGAATTCTATATATTTCTTTCTAGATGTGGAAAAATTAATTATTCTTTCCACCTTTGTCTCCTAATTCAATTAATTCCATTATCTAAATTCAACAAAAGAGATCAAGAAAATATCGTGATCTCTTTACTGTTTACTATAACTTTAATTTCTTTTACTACATTCATTATATAATGAAAATTATTAAAAAGTTTTTTTGAAATTTTCCGCTTGGCCAAGAACTTGTTCAAATACTTCATCATTCCATTGTGGTGGATACCCATTCTCATAGAGTAAAATTATCAAGTCCATGTTAAGTTGATTTTTGATATCTTCACGGCTAGCCCAATCATCGTATTGTGACTTATCATCAACTAATTCTTTAATGGCTTTAGCTAATTCGATGCATTTTTTATTATCTTAAGGAGAATTTTGATAATTGGGCAGGAATTATTGATGAAAAATTTTAAAACCCTAACACGGTATAAACAGTTGGAAAATTTTAGGTAGAATATAAAAAATGAAACACGGCCAGAACTGAACACATAAGCCGTGTTTTTGAATATGATAAAATACAAAAATGTACAATTGAAAAAACTTCTAGTTTTCACTTAAATGGCGTACATTATCGGGATTAAGTTTAGTTTGAAAAATTTTTGGTTGCCGGTTATAAAAACCATAACTCTAGATTTCTCAAAGTTAAGTTTCCGAAAAATAAGTATTTTTCGGAAAGTTATTTTAATTAAATTGCGTATATCCTTGAGGCTCTAGGTTTTTTAGCGATAAGTTAATTACGAAGAAATCTGAAAAACGCTCAGAATTGTCATGTCAGCATCAAAAATACGTATTTTTTGTATGAAAAAACGCAAATTGGAGTCCGTTATACAAAAAAATAGAGTTTGATTTTAAAAATTACAGGTCTAAAATTTGATAAAGATGTTCTTGAATCTAAGAAATAAACTGGAAATATTAAGATGTTAGCGGTTGCATTTTTAAACAACATATAGTAAAATAGATAAAGAAACGTGCAAAAAAACTGAGCCACGTTAAAAGCTGATAGAGAGATTAAAAAATGAAAAAAATTACAACGATTCTTTTTGTTGGATTAGCTTCGATTGCTTTGGTTGCTTGTTCATCAAATACTGGGAAAAAAGAAGATTCAAAAGCTTCTGAAGCAAAAACTGAACAATCTTCTTCATCAACTGCCACAGAAGATCCAAATGTTTCTTCTGAGTTTAAGGCTGCTTTAAAGAAAGCTAAGTCTTATTCTAAAACAGTTCATCTTTCAAAAGAAGGTATGGTTAAGCAATTGACAGAGTTTGACAAATTTACTGATGAAGAAGCTCAATATGCAGCTGAAAATGCTGGTATCGACTGGAAAAAAGATGCAGTTGAAAAAGCAAAAAGTTATCAAAAAACTGTTGGTTTATCAAATGAAGCGTTAAAAAATCAGTTGACACAGTTTGACAAATTTACTGATGAAGAGGCTCAGTATGCAATAGATCATTTAGAATAACATTTTTTAAGCAGGACTTTTAGTCCTGCTTTTTATTCTATCTTTGTTTTATATTGATTCTATATATTTAGATGTGTAAAATATAGTCCAGAGGTAAGGAAACAAAAAATAGACCTAATTTAGGTCTATTTTGTTATCTCTTCATACATCTCAAATAGTCTTGCTACTGTTTCA
>ERZ773233.979-NODE-979-length-17342-cov-4.345578_pt1 | contig 17342 bp, 28 predicted proteins | sample MGYA00580991_ERZ773233 | MGnify/ENA primary metagenome ERZ773233 (study PRJEB29015, sample SAMEA2738178) | human oral metagenome | biome: human oral; feature: human-associated habitat; material: saliva | place: China | collected 2161 ...
AAATCTTCTATAAGCATATTTTTAGAATCAATAGCACCTTTCAATAAAGATAATTCAGATAATAATTTTTCTGTCTTTTGAAATGGTGTTAGTTGTTTCTCTGTTTTTATTTCTTTATCATTCCTCATCTTTTCCAATATCTTATCCGCTATTCTGTCTATGTCTTTTTCGTTCATTCTACTTCCTTTCTAAAATAAAAAGACCAGTTTTATTTGGTCTTTTTTTCATATTTTTTCTTTATTTCTTCCAATTTTTCCTTTCCTTCTTTTCTATCAATTGCGCCAAAAATTTCAACAAATTCTTCGTCATTTACAATATTATTATGCTTTAAAATTTCCCTTATAGTACAAAGTTCTATTCTTAATTCTTTCAATTCTTTCTTTAATATTTCTATTTCTGTCATATTAGCATTTCCTCCTAAAATATAATATATATTATACCTTAAAACCAAAAATATTCAACTGTCATTGTCCTAATTTCTAAAATTTTTTCTAAAAATCACATTTCTCCAATTTACGATTTTCTTCTATATCCTCATATTTTAATATTGGCGATACTTCGTGTATGCTTCCGTTTTCAAATTTCAGATATATCTTTTTACTTGTTTTAGATTTTAACTTTTTAACAACTTTATATTGCCTACACTCTTGTTGAAATTTCTCATAATATGTGTTACAACTTATGATTATTCCTAAAAGTCCTATTAACAATAATTTTTTCATTTTCACTCTCCCGATTTATCGTTTTCCCAACATCATCCAAACGTTCTTTATACCATTTTTCCGAAATCAGCAATATGCTTTTCGTTGACTTCAACAAAATGGTTTTACCCTGGATCTATTATTTTCAATAAAAACTCATACAATCCGTAAGCCATAAGTATTCCAAAACCTAAGCTCGCCAACATTCCGAGCAGATTATAATTCTTCATTCTTTCTACTGCATTTTCAAATATTGTCCAAATAAATACAATCCAAAATAAAATTGGTACTAATAATATTAACAATATTGCTATTTTCATTTTATCCTCCTAATCTTTTTCTAATAAAAACGACTTTTCATGACTGTCATTTTCCCTTATAAACACTACATTTCAAACTATTGTTACAGCCAAAACGACTTTCTACGACTGAACTATTTCAAAAAAGAAATTCCAAATAATACTAACAAACCTACAATCAATATTTTGAATATATTTTTTGCTGCTTTTTTTCTTGCGTATTTTCTTTGTTTTTCTCTAGTACTAAAATCTTCAAACATTTGTTCCTCGACTGCTTTGTACCAATTTTGCAGTTCATCCAATTCAAATTTTATAAATAAAATTTCTAAAAAAATTGTTGTGACTAATAAATATACTTTTATCATAAATTCTCTCTTTCCACTAAATTTCTAGTACATTTTAATAAACATTCTATTAAACATCTCTTTTCCTGATTTCTCAAATAGCATTAACAAAGTTTCATCTATTTCTCCTCTTCTCTTTTATATTTTTCAATTCTAGCTTTTAGACTGGACAATAATTCATCTTGAACATCGCCTTTACTTTGTAATGCTTTCATTACATCCTCATCTCTTGTATCTTGTGTTACAAGGTGATGAATTATAACCTTTTCCTTCTGCCCCTGTCTGTGAAGCCTTTTATTCGCCTGCTGATAAAGTTCCAGACTCCAGTTAAGCCCAAACCATATTACGTGATTTCCGCCGTCCTGAAGGTTTAAGCCGTATGCCGCACTTGCTGGATGTGCCAGAAGTATGTCGATTTTCCCACTGTTCCAGTCCTTTTCGTCCTCAGGGGTTTTAAGCTGTCTTACTCTTAATTTTGATTTTGTAAGTGCCTTTTTTATTCTTTCCAAATCATGCTGAAAGCTGTAAAATACTAAAGCAGGTTTTCCGTTAAGCTCTTCTATAAGTTCCATAAAACGTTCAATCTTGCAGTCGTGAATCTTATGAACCTTACGTTCTTCATCGTAAATGGCTCCATTTGAAAGCTGTAACAGTTTTCCAGTCAATGCCGCCGCACTTGCAACTGATATTTCTTCGGACTCGTTCAGTTCTAAAATCATTTGCTTCTCAAGTTCCTCGTACTGCTTTCTTGACTTGCTGTCAAGTTCAACCGGTATTGTATTGTATGTTATGTCTGGAAGCTCCAGATAATCTTCCGCCTTCATCGAAACACATATATCGCTTATCTTGTTCATAATTGACTTGTCCGACCCTTCCTTCAGCTCATAATCCCCAAAAGGGTTTCCGCCATATTTTGAATAGTTAAAATATCTCTCACGAAAAGCTGTTATGTTCTTTCCAAGCCTTTCTCCCTTGTCCAGCAGGTATATTTGTGCCCAAATATCTTTTAGTCCATTTGGTGCCGGTGTTCCTGTAAGCCCTACTACTCTTTCTATTTTCCCAAGTACAAGTTTCAATGCTTTAAATCTTTTGCTTGCGTGATTCTTAAAACTTGAAAATTCATCAATAACAACCATATCAAAAGGCCAGTCATTCTTATAATACTCGACAAGCCACTGGACATTTTCACGATTTATCACATAGATGTCCGCAGGCGTATTCAACGCCGTTATTCTTTTTTTCTCTGAACCAAGTACTCTTGAAAATTTTAAGTACTTCAGATGATCCCATTTTTCCGCTTCATTAAGCCACGTGCTTTCGGCAACCTTCTTCGGTGCTATTATCAAAACTCTGCCAATCTCAAACCTGTTAAATTTAAGTTCATCAATTGCCGTAAGTGTTATAATCGTCTTCCCCAGTCCCATATCAAGTAGCAACCCAACCTTTGGTGTTTCGATAACTTTCTCAATGCAGTATTTCTGATAATTGTGTGCCTTGAACTCCATTTAATCCTCCCTCCAGCTAAGCAGTTCGTTTTCTAATACCCTGTCCACCATTTCTTTGGAATCCACCACATAGACTCTCTGCCCCAAATCAGTTATTTTTCTTATTTGGTTCACCTGCAAGGCTCTCGGCTTCTTTCCGGGAGATTTCAGTTCAACAAAGAATAATTTTCCGTTCGGAAGCATGCATATCCTGTCTGGCACTCCTGAATTTCCAGGACTTGTAAATTTATATGCAACTCCCTTTTTATTTTTTATTTTTCTAACTAGGTAATTTTCGATTTCTTTTTCTGACATTTCTACCTCCAAATTTTTATAAAACTACAAACTTTTCACGCGCGCGTATAGAGACTATTAAATAAAGGATTTATATACTCCATATACGTGTATTTATACCCTTTAATCTCTTTAATTCCTTTATTTTATACTCTATATAGAAAAGATTGTAGTTTTTGTTGCCAATCATATTGTAAGTACGATTAATAAAGGGTTTATGTGGCAACAATCTTGGCAACAAGCAACAAAGTTCATTTTTTTAATTATTTTTGCGGCAACAAAAGTTTGTTGCCATTTTTAAGTTTGTTTCCCATTTTGTTGCCCACTTTGTTGCCGTTTTCATTCTTTAAATCCTTTAATTTTAAAAAGTTCTAAAAAGTCTGTAGACTTTGTTGCCCGTTCTATATTTTTATCTTTTTAAACCCTCTTTGCTTCCCATAACTTCCATATTTTAAAGGGTGCTTTATCCGTTCCCACCCTTTCATATTTTCCATTATTCCGTTAATCTCCATGCTGTCCGAATTTTTTATATACCCCTTCTTCATTCCAAAGCATTCAACTAATATCTCAACAGCACATACCGTATCGCGAGGAACCAGTTTTATTCCTGATTTATCCGCCCCCGAATGAAAAAGCATTCTTCTCTCTTCATCCCATAGACGCCAGTCTTCTGGCACTTCCTTTTCCAAAAATTCAAGAATAATTCCCTCTTTAACATTTACTACCTTATGCTCTTCCTGCTTCTGTTCCGCTATCTTTAACGCTTCCCCAGTTAAAAATAAATCTGTTCCGATAATATAATTTGTATATGCTTCCGCCCATATCTGGTCAACTTCATTGTCAAGGTTATCCCAAATATTCTTTCTAGGTTTCACAATCCCAACTTCAACTGGCCAGAACCTCCTGTTCCCTGTCCTGTCCCTTAGAAACTCTGAATCATTTGAAGTTCCAAAGAACACGCAATGTCTAGGGTATTTCTCTGTAACCCTTCCGTAAGCCTTACGGTAAATGTCGTCCTGCTTGCTTAAAAACTGCTTTATCAAATTTGTTTCACTCCGGTTAAATCCTGTAAGCTCCCCAAGTTCATTAATCCATGTTCCCTGGATCATTTCAGCAGCTTCCTTGCCCTCAAAAGTCTGAAGGCTGTCAGAATACCAGTTTTTTCCAAGTTTTGCTAAGAATGTACTTTTACCAATTCCCTGCTTTCCAGTAAATATTGGCATGTAATCATACTTGACTCCGCCCTCAACGGCTCTTGCAACTGCAGCCGCCAAAGATACTTTCATCACTTCCTTTGTATAGATGCTGTCCTCTGCACCAAGATAATCCCTTAAAAGTGTTTCCACTCTAGGCTTGCCGTCCCACTTAACGCTCTCCAGGTAATCCCTTACGCTGTTGTATCGTCTTTTGTGGGAGACAAGCAGAAGTGCATCATTGACCTTGTTTTCTCCGGTAAGGCCATACCTGTTTTCAAGATAGTTTCTTAAACCGCTGTCATCCACTTCCTCATACTGCCTTACTTCATTTCTATTATCCCAAGGTGTGGTTCCCATAACCATTGCCCTGTTTGCAAATTCATCTATTGCAAACCTTCCTTTTAAATTTATATCGTTTTCCAGTACAATTTCTATATTTTTTATAGTCTTTAAATATTTCCCATTCTCATTTTCTGTCAGCAGGTTCATCCACTCAACATCTGTATCCTCGTCATCAATTGTCGTAAAATCCTGTGCCGCCTTTTCATACCGTTCTTTATTCAGTATCGCTGACACTTCTTTTATTTCCCTTGCAAGTCTTGACATTTCAGTAAATGAAGGCAGTTTGCTCGTAGGTGTTCCTTCCTTTGAATCTGCGTCCATATCAGAGAATTTATGAAGCCTTACCATGTCGAAAGCATTACATAGTTTTCCGCCACAAGGATCCGTTGCATGGTGCGAGTAGACAAAAACGTCGTCATATATTATAGCTCCGCCAAATGTGCTTCCTTGAGTGTACGTCATCCTTTTTCCATTATCTGATATCTCATATTCTTCCGGAATAAACTTTTCCACTGCTTCAACTATTGTAAAAGTTTTGCAGAAGGCTCCAATCAGTCCGCTTTTCTCTAGTGGGTTTTCCTGTTTTTTAAGAAGCCTTTCTGTAACTTTTTCAGCTCCAGGAATTTGTGGCCACTCACTCATATTTTTCCAGTCATCGTATAGATTAAGTGTGCCGTCAACCGATACAGGCGGGTTTTCAAGGTTAAAAGCGTAGTATATTTTATAGCTCACATCCTGCGAACAGCTTGGCCAGAACATCAGCCTTGCAGGTTCAAAAGTTGTAGGATCGCACATTTCAACTCCTAATCTCTGGGCAACTTTTCTTGATACAGGTTCATACTCGTCAGGTGTCATATCCCTGTCTGCAAGAAACATAACTCTCAATCTCGGAGCCGCTTCAGAATGCTTACGGGTAGGATGTATCACATACGACACATTTAAATCTTTCACCTTTTCCATAACTTCTTTTGTTTTGCCACTTGGAATGTTGTCAAGATCCAGGGTGATTAACGAACGGCTTAACAAGTTTGTGTTTTTTCGCTTCCCGTCTTTCAGTTCTCCGGCAACGAATCCACCGACATCTTTCAGGTTATCCTGCTGTGATTTTCTCAGCTTCATAAAACTTTCATATGTTTCAGTTGTCCTTGTAGGATTTTCAAGCCTTTTAATAAATTCACTCCATAGCAGCTTTTCAGTTTTCCAGTGTGTTTCTCTCCTGCTTCCAGCGGTCGATATTATTATTTCCCTGTTTGTCATTTTTCCTCCTTTCGCTAATCCTTTTTATAATATAATGTTTCAAAGCCGTCAGCCCTTAATATAAGCCCCTCAGCCCACTCAATATCTCGCCCCATTATTTCGCACACTTCATCTACAGATGTTTCCGTAGGTGCTTCAATGACCACTTCATCGTGAATGTGCATTACAATTTTAAACCCTTTTTCAGTTAATCTTTTAATTGATACCGCAAGGCAGTCTCTTGCGATAGCCTGAACTACATTTTCCGTTAGTTTTCCGCCATAGGTTTCAGTAATTTCCCATTTTCCGCTTGTCTGATTACTTGACTTGTAGGTTATAACCTGTGATCCCCAACTGTTTTCCCTAGTTCCAGGATTGGCATAATACAGTTTACGCCCACTTGGAAGCGTTATGGCGAAAAAATCCACGCCATTTGCCAAATCGCCTTCCCTGCTTAATAACAAGTCTTTTACTGCTACCCTTGAGCCTGATTCAATTACATCTACTGCAGCGTTTCCAAGGCTGTACCATAAGTCAACTATTCTGCGGTTTGAATTTCGCCACATCCGTACTATTTCAGGCAGCTCTTCCTGAGTAAGCCCCATGTCTATCGCACCCATTGCAGTCAATGCACCCGGCCCACCTTGATAACCCAGTGCAAGTTCAGCAATTTTCCCTTTCTGCCTCAAATGATAATTTTCCTTGCCTTTTGCGATTGACTCAATTGGAACTCCGAACATCTGTGAAGCTGATGCCTCATAAATTTTTCCGTGAGTTCTAAATACTTCAGTTCTCCATCGCTCTCCAGCAAGCCATGCAATCACTCTTGCTTCTATTGCCGAAAAATCTGCAATTACAAACTTCTTTCCTTCCTCCGGAACAAAAGCGGTACGGATTAGCTGTGACAAAGTATCAGGTATGTTGCTGTATAAAACGCTTAACGTGTCAACATCTCTTCTTTTTACAATTTCCCTTGCGTCGTCAAGATCCGCCAAGTAGTTTCGTGGAAGATTCTGAACCTGAACAAGCCTTCCAGCCCATCGTCCAGTACGGTTGGCTCCGTAGAACTGCAAAAGCCCCCTTACTCTTCCGTCGTTTCCAAGTGCTTCTCTCATCGCCACATATTTTTTAGTACTTGTCTTGCTAAGCTCCTGCCTTATTTCAAGAACTTTCTTCACATTCCCTGAAGTTTCATTAATCATTTTTTTCACAGTTGCTTTTTGTAAGTTTTCTACTTCTACACCGTTTTCTTTTAACCATTTTGATAATTGAGCCGTACTGTTTGGGTTGTCCAGCTTTGTTATCTGTCTTGCAGTTTCCATTAAATGCTCATTCCAGGTATTACTTACATACAAGGCACTATCGACAAGTTCTGTGTCAATCTTGATTCCATCAGCATTCATTCTTATGTCGGTTCTCCACAAATCCCATTCAAATTCAGGAACAACGACGCTTCTCAGTTTGTCGGCAATTGCCATTTCTGCCACAACATCCTGCCTGTTATATTCGATATACAGTTGCCATTTTTCAGGTTCGTGGTGCGGCATATTTCTGGTTCTCTCGCCATTTCTCTTTGAAGGCTTGCAGGGGACACTGAAGTATTTTATAAGAGCCTTCCCTGTTGCTGATTTTTTCTTATCGTCCTTAAATCCTAGTGCCTTACCAACTTTTTCCAGTCCGCCAGGATAGCCTGCATAATAGCCGTGAATCATTGTGCACTCCCACTGATTTAATGATGTCGAATATCCAGCCTGATTAAGGCAGTACCACTCAAATGCGGCATTGTAGGCTCGCAGTAAAGTTTTCCCATCGTTTAATCTTTCAATTATTTCAACGGGGATTTTTTCCCCTTGAGCTAGGTCTACAACTTTTACATCAGAACCGTTTAGCGAATAAGCAAAAAGAAGGATTTCAAAATCATCACTCTGAGCATATTTATAAAGCCCCGCTTTTGCTATATCCACACTGCTGAACGTTTCGATATCTATGTTTAATACATCCATCTGATTTTTATCCTTCCTTAGTTTGAAATAACCACGCAGGATAAATCCACGTGATTATCTAAAATTCTATTAATATAAAGCGTCATCTTCATCATCGACAACATCAAAATCCTGTTCGGCAGTTCTTCCACCTGCAAGGCTTTCTCCGTCCTTAACTTTCTGTACGTTTCCTAATCCTGCGCCTATTCCTTTTTTCCCCTGAAACAGATACGGGAAGAAATTAACCGCCACATTTGCGTAACATCCACTGTAAATTTCACTCTGATCTGTTATGGGTTGCACTCTTCTATCAACTACTTGTGGAGGATAGTCAACTTTTGCGGAAGCTGTAAACACCCAGTGCCCCTTACACTCAGGGCCAAACGGGTCTCCACTATTATTCACACCATCTCCGTCCCAAATTGGGGTAAATACTGTATTTGGCATTTTTCCTCCCCATTTTTCTGATACTCCTAACTCTGTAGCCGCTTTTATTGCTGCATCTATTTTCTGCTTTGTTTTCACATCAGTTTTTGGCACAAGAATCGTTGTGCTATACTTCTCCTCTGCTCCTGGTACTGATGCATGTGGTTTAAATACATGCACATAGCTTAATCTCCCTCTTACTGTTACTCTAGTTCCATTTAAATTTTCCATTCTAATCATCCTTTCCATTATTGTCTAAATTTATAAAATCATCACTTGCATTGATAACATCATTTACATACGGAGCCCTTTTATCTGACTCCGGCACTAACGTAGGTTTACCTTTAGGTTTTATTATGAAATCCCCTACATACTCATTGAAATCTTTTTTCCCTACTACTCCCTCAAGCTGTGTCAACGTAAGCACTTTTCTTTCATACATCAGCTCTTCTGCAACTCCTTTTTCCTTCAGAACTTCCATCGCCTTCTCGGTATCTGAAAACGCTCTTACTGATCTTCCTTCAACAACTTTCCATCCTGGCACATATTCTCCTCGAAGTATTGCTTGCTGGCAGTAGTTTTCAATATCCTTAACCCATTTTACGATATCCCTTGCCCTGTTAAGAATTTCTCCCATTTCTTCATTGCTTAAAATATTCCCTTTAAGCTTCATCTCTGTTTCAAGCGACATATTGGCTTCCGCTCTGGCTCTGCATAAAGCCTTTGCCCTGCAGAACGTGCACTGTCCAACCTTAAAATCACCTTCACCTTTGAATGCTTTTTCAGCATTGGGCTTGACCTCATTTTCTGCCCATTTCATAAGTTCGTCTGCTGAAATCTCAAATATGCTTACGATGTCCAGTCTCGGCTGTATAATTCCCATATTTATATTTTCAATGTCATTGAACAGTGAAAATTCAAGATAAGCTCCTAGTGAATAAAGCATAAGCTGTGGGTTATCCTGTGCTGATACAGGCACACCTTTCCCATACTTTAGATCACGTATGTACAAAGTGCCATTATCCACTGTAACAAAGTCGCAAGTTCCAAAGCCTTCCGGAACATACTCGCTAAAGTCAACTTTTTTTTCAATCTCAGCTGTACCTGGCTTGTCAAACGACATCAGAAGCTCCTTTATATTATCCACATAAACATCCGTGTAATTTTCCATTTCAGGTTTGTACAGCTTATGTGACTTCAGCTTTTTCATTTTGCTGTTGAATGTACGAAGGCTCATAGGTTTTAAGTATTTAGTCAGTTTCAGCTCCGATATTTCATGAGCTAAAGTCCCCTCTTCCGCATACTCGCTTGAACAATCAGGGAACATGTCCTCAAGCCTTGCACTTGGGTTGCAGTTCATCCATCTGCTAGCCCCGCTTGCACTAAGCAGGGCATGGTTTCTATCCTTGTGGTTTCCTTCCATTAGATTCTTACTCCTAACTCTCTTAAATTATCCGCAAAACTTTCGTAGTTTTTAGGATCCAGGTCATCCAGTTTTTGTATCTTGTAAACTTCTCTTATAAGCCTTCTTAATTCAGCACCTTTTCCAAGCCTTGACATTTCAGCACATCCAGCTCTTAACTGTTCAAGTGTTAAAGTCGGAACAGCTGCTGCTGGAACATTTTCTTCTTTTTTAGGTGTTTCTGTTTCTACAGTTTTGGCTTCTGCTCTCGGCTTCTCCTCAACTTTCTTTTGAGCTTTTTCCATAATGTTCTCAGACTTTTCCACATTGTTATTTTTCGCTTCAACTTCTTTTACATCGTTAGTCTGCCAATTTTTCATCTCTTGTTTAGCATAATCATCTTCTGCAGGTGTTGGCTGCATAAATTTCTGAATTTTTCCAACTACTGTTCCAGCAGGATTTGAAATAGTTGTCGTATTTCCTAAAAGCAGTAACGCCTCTGAAAATTTCTCAATTATCGGTTTGCTTCCTTTTTCAATTTCAATCACTAATTTTAATTCCATTGTTTAATATCTCCTTCATCAATTTTATAATTTCATCTATTTTTCTTTCATTTGACAATTGTTTTTTTTTGTACTTCCAGTTTCATTATTCGGCACTTCCTTTATCGTCTTTTATGTACTCCTCAGCGCTTACCCATTCAATATTGTCAAAAGCGAACTCCACCATTTTTGCAACTACTTCCACTTTACTCCATCCAGTTTCATCTGAAACCACATCAAGCAAGTTATGTGTCGCTTTCCTAATCCTGATAGGGTAGCCATAGTCCTTTTCATATTTTAATACCGGTCTTTTTGGTAGTTTTAACTTTTCTGGCATTTCTTTTATCCTCCTTAATTAATATTCTCTCAACGCCAAAGGCATTGTCAGGTATATCCAGTTATCATCTGATTCACCTTTTGCAAGTACGGCACTTTTATTGTTTAACATCTTGAGTACTACCGTTTTATCCTTAACTTTACTAATAAAATCTATCAAAAATTTTACATTCAAAGAAATTTTTAAATTTTCTCCCCTATAAATTGTTGTTATTTCTTCCTTGAACTCCGAGTATTCATCGATTGACTTTATTATCAGTTTATTTTGCTCAAATTCAAATATTGCACCATTTTTAGCTTCCTTGTTACTTTTTGCTACTGCATAGGCCCTTTTCAACACGGCAAGAAAATCTTTTGTGTGAATAACTGCTTGTTTATCCACGTTCAAATTCTCAATTATGGTTTTATAATCTGGAAATTCTAACTTAATTAAATCTGATACAATTTCAATTCCTGTCAGCTTAAATGAAATTTTATTTTCATCACATCTGATTAGCACCTTTTCCTTCGGAATTCCCAATTTTGACTTCATAGATTTAACAAGTCCGTCAACTACTCCTAAAGGAACGTTTGTCTGCAACTTTTCTTCAGAGTGTCTCCCATCAGTCTTTAAATCGATTTTAGAGTAGGACAATCTGTATGTATCTGTTCCAGCTGCTTTCAATTTTTCCTCTTCATACTCAAATCTCACACAGTTTACTGCTTGATTTTCAGGATTAGCTGAAGCAGAGAATTTCACATTCTCAAAGAGCTTTTTCAAATCTGATTTTTGTACTGAGTAATATTTTAGTTTGTCTATGCTCATCCATACTGGAAATTCCGCATCCTTTATTGCGGAAATTACACTCTTAGAATTTACCGTTTGAATAAGTATTTTTTCTTTTTCAATCATTATGCAGACATCAGTATCTGAAATACCTTTTATTAAATCTTTAATAATCTTACATGAAACTGTAGCCTTCCAGTTATTGTTTATTTCACCTGTAATCTTAACTTTCGCCGACATTTTTAAATCTGTAGATCTCAAAATTAAGATGTTATTTTTCTTATCTGCTTCAATGTAAATCGCTTTTAGGTATTCTTTTTCTGATTTTTTACGACTAATAAAGCACTCCATAATTTTAATAGCTTCCAAAAGTTCCTTGGTTTTTACCTTAGCACTTAACTTTTCCGACATATTGCATTTTTCCTTTCTTAATGGTATAATTACTTAGTTTCTTTTTATATGTTGTCGATATTCGCAGTATCGGCATTTTTTTTTCGCAGAATTTCTAAATCATTCAGCATTTTTTCCTGAAGATGTAGCGGTAAATTTTTAAACTTTTCCAATATCCACTCTGTCTTTTCTGAAACAGTTCCACGTACCATAACATCTGCATAATGAATTTTTCCATTTATTCCTATTGGAACATCAGTCAAAGTTCTCATTTTCTATTTCCTCCCTTCTATCTCTGTAAAGCTCATCAAGTATCATATAGTAGTCTTCTTCTGATTCACATTTAATAGTTCCATCTATCAAAAGTTCGTCTTTATCAGCTTTAATTTCACTCATTTTTTTACACCTCTCATTGTTTACGACTCTGTACATTTCTTTAATTTAAATGCCTGCTTCCTGCTGTACCCGACCCATTTAATCTTAATTCCAGCCTCCTCAAATTTCAGAAGCTCCAGCATATCCTCTTTGAAGTCAGGTTCCCCACCTTCTATAATGACGTCTTTTATTTCTTCAAACTTCCTGTCTGTCTTCGTGATAAAAGTTTTCATGTACATCCTGTTGTTTTTATTGAAATCATTCAGTTTGTCCCAGATTTGCTTTTTAAATATCCCATAATAGGCAAACAGTACAATCATCTCTTTCAAAGCCTTCTCGGTTTCTTTGTAATTGCTTTTCAGGTATTTACCAAATCTGAATTTTAATTCCATCAGTTCCTTTTGATACATCTTGGAAAACTCGACAATCACAAATTCATTTTTAAAATCTTTTATCTTACGCTGGTTCGGATTCTGCAGATCCTCGTACTCATATTCCTGTATGAGCCTGCTCACAGCCCTGAAAGTTCTTTGAATAATGTCCTCAAGTTTAAAAGTGCACCAGAGGGTATTTTTCTCAGTCAGCACAGGTATTTTTGTATCACCGTTTACAAGATTTTCGTCTGTGATATTAGGTATGTTGAAATAATTTCTGTAATGCTTGCACAGATTTGACAATGCCATCATTGAGAAAACTTTTGTCTTTTCATTTTCATCCGTCGAGAATTTTGTGTAATCTTTTGCCTTTGATATAAGTATCTGCTTTTCTTCTTTCTTTTTTAATTTCCTTTTTAATTTCATAATCTGCTCTACTATTTCCATTTTTTAAAATAAGATGGCCACCAAAGTATTATTAATAGTACGGGAAATGCTAAATCCCCCCCCCCAGCGACCCGTCGTCCTTTTTCACTAATCACTTCCAGCTGTATAAGAACTGTTGCTGTTATCAGAATCAGTATCTTTATCAGATTTTTCACTGTCAGCATTTTTTCCCTCCCATCTCTCAATCTCTTCCTTGTCCATTTCTATCTCAAGTTTTTCCCTGACCGTCATTTTGATAGTCCAACCTTTCTTGCAAGTTTCTTGATTCTGTTCTTAATTTTTCTTTCTTCCATTTTTTTTCTTGCTTCCCTGTTTTGATTGTTTACCATTATTAAAGTGTCATATTTCATTTTAAATTCCTCCAAATTTCATTTTTAAAAACTCTTCGTATGTTATCCCGACGTACTTTTCAACTTGAATACGCTGAATGTCATAATCCCAATTGTGTTTCCCAGCCCTTCTTCTTGCCAGTTCATCTTTTTCATCTTTGAATTTTGGGATTGCAGTTCCAAATTTAAGTCTTCCTGTCTGCAAGCCTACTCTTACATACTGCTGCCCTTTGCCAACAAATTCAGCGGCTTCCTTTATTGATAATTGCAATTTTGTAGCCTGTTTCCTTATCCATGATTCTGAAACTTCCATAGTCTTCTTCCTTCCCGGGATTGCCGTCCCTTAATTTTTTTGGTGTTTGTTTTTCACTACTTAGTCCCTTGACGATAATTTATGCTTTCATTTAATCACTTCCTTTTATTTTGATTTTCCTTCCCCTTCAAGGTATAATAAAAACAACTTACAACTGAAAGGAGGTTAATTTCATTATGGGTAAAAAATTTAATGAAACTTTGAAATTCTTAGGCCCTGAATATTCTGTTAAAACTGTTGACAAAGAACCTTGCATTTACCTTAAATTAGACAAATACGATTTTGAAATATCAGGGTTAAATTCTAAAGGGTCATACAAAGCCATAATCTATGTTTGGAATACTGACAATCGTCTTGACAGGCAAGACATGCTGTACGCTTATTCCAAAGAAGAGTTAAAAGATATTTTAGATAGATTGATTACAAAATATTCTTCCATATAGGCTCTAAACATTTAAAAATTAAGATTAAATCGTCTCTTGTTAGTTCTTTTTCTGACATTAGGCGATCTAATTCTTCCATTTCTTCTTCCGTCCCTTTTGGTTTAAATCGTCTCCATTCATTTTTTGTTTCTTTTTCCATTCTCTCACCTCACTCTCTTTATTTTTTTTCTCGTTCCTACCAGCATTTTTTTAGATGTTTACCATACTCATCAATTTTAATTTACCCAAAAAATATCTCGTCCAAGACCTCAATAGGGTAAGTGTTTATATAACCATATCTGCTATCCACAACAGTTCCTGTCAACAGCCCTCTGTCCCTACAGAGTTTAGTTGCCTTTTTTCCAACAGCACTTGAATTATATGTGTTAGGTTTAATACCTTTCATATTTGCGTAGGCTATCACTGTCAAATGGTTACTTGTTATTGTTCTTCTTTCGTTATGTTCTATTCTGCTTATTTCTTTTTGCATAACTCCAATGCTCTCTCTTGTTTCAGCTACTTCGTTTTCAACATTGTTTATTCTGTTTTCCGCTTCTACCATCCATCGGGCGTTCATTAAAAGCTGTTCTGGAATGGACATAGGTTTTTGCATATTGTTTTTGATAAGGTTTTTCATTCTTTCAAATTCATTGATATATGCCACATTCAAATAAAATGCGTTTGGTACTGCTGCTGAATACCCTCCGATTAACTGTGCAATCCCTTTTTCTGTAATTAAGTAGTTTTTTACCATTCTTCCATTTGAAGCCTTGTAATTACTTGGAATATAGAATTGCCCTGAAACTTCAGGTGAATTAAATTTACTTAAATATTCCTCTATTTTTACCAATAAATTATCATGCCTCACTCCCAACTCTTCTGCCACTCTGTTGCTTGTTGTTACTAAAATTCCGTTTTGATTTTCTACTAATACTTTAATTAAATTCATTTATGGCCCTCACTTTCTTTATTTAAGTTTTCATAGTCCAAATCTAAAATTTCACAAATTCTTTTTCTATAGTGTTCTGCTTTTCTATTTCCTCTCACTACATCAGAAAGATATGCTGCACTAATTCCCGGTTCCTTCGCCAATTTCGATAAATTTAATTTTTCATTTTTTATCAGAGCTATTTTTACGGCAATCTCAAATTCCTGTTTGTTCAAATTTCACCACCTCACTTTTTAGTTAAAATAACTTAGTTTTTATTTAATTTGTCTTATCCGACCACTCTGTGATATAATTGAGTATCTTTCACGAAAGGAGGTGCTTCAATTATGGAACGGGCGGATAACCCAAACGATTTCAACTCATTAACAGATTCCCAAAAAGAAATTTTGTTAGACTGGTGTGATTTAATAGGCAAAGCCACAAATATTAATAAAAAGCATTCATCATACGGCCTAAAACGTATTTTTGAAAAATCTAAAAATGGGTTCTATATTACCAACGGAATGTTTAAAGGAGCTATGTTAAAGCTCGAATATAAATATGAATTATGTCATCCTACAAGCCCTAACTGGCACTTTAATATCTCCGAAAAAGGTATTAAATTCTTAATCCAGCAAAATGAATTAAATAAAAACGTTTAATTCCACAGTTTCACATTCCCATAGTTCGTATGCAAGTATGCCAAAACTGTTTAGATAATCTTTCAGGTATGTTTTTCCAGTTTTCCCTTGCCTTCCTGTTATGATTATGGGAATGCCGTTTATAATTGCTCTATATATTTTGAATTTTTGCTTAACTGACAAGTAGTCAGGCAATTTGAAATTTTTTGGTAATCTCCTCTTTATTTTATCTTTTTCCATCTCTCCACCTCTTTTCTATTTAATTTTTCTCGTTCCAGCCAGCATTTTTTTGTAATATTTGTTTAAACATTTCTTTTATTGATTTACATTTCTTTGACTTTTCATTAAACTTCATTTTCCCATCCTCTCACTCCCTTCTTATTTACGTTTACGCAACAATATTATCAAAAAAAATTTTTTCCATATCTTCAATGCTTAAATTTAAAAATTTTACTAGCATTTCAATCTCTTTTCTATAGAAATCACTTTCACCAGATAACTTACGATAAAAAGTAGGTTTTTCTACACCTATTGCTTTTGCAGCTCCAGCTACATTTGAACCAACTTCTTTTATTTTTGCTTCTAATAAATTTCTATTCACTTAATCACCTCTCTTTTTTACGTTTACGTAACCAGATGATATAAATATACCACATATTTTTTTCTATGTCAATACGTTTTCGTAACTTTTTTTACTTATTTCTATAAAAAAGTTGCATTTTTGTAAAAATAAAGGTATAATTACGATGTAAAATGAATTTTGGAGGAGAAATATGGAAATTCACAAAAAAATAAAACAGAGACGACTTGAATTAGGACTTACTTTAGAAAAGGTGGCAAATTATGTAGGAGTAAGTAAGGCAACTGTTTCACGTTGGGAATCGGGTGAAATAGAAAATATGCGACGAGATAGAATAGCAAAATTATCGGAAATTTTAAGAGTTAAACCTAATTTTATTATGGGAATAGAAACTGGCACAAAATTTCCAATTTTAAATTCTATAAGAAACTATGATTTTAAACTTCCAAATAATGAAGCTGGGGAAATAAAAATTAAAGATAAAAAAATACACGTTTTCATTGGAACACCAGAAGATCCTAAATCTTTTAAGGAAGTAAATCTTGAGGACGAAAAGAATTTCAGATTGAAGAATGCTCTACAGTTATTGGAGCTATCTATAAAAGACATCAAAATAACCCCTGAAATAACAAACGATTTGGAAAAAGCAGTTGCCAAAATATTTCTTGAGAATTACACATCAGATAATATAGAAATTACTGAATCAAAAAAAGTCGATGATTAAAGTAAATATCCTCTGAATTTTATTTACGAAGATAATTAAAAAAAATATTTATAGAATGGAGAATAATTTTTGTGGAAGAAAATAAAGAAACAGTTTTAGTATTTTACGTAAAAGGTTCTGGAAAAAAACCTTATAGAGTTGCTTTTTGGAAAGAAGAAAACTCTAGGGATATACACAGTGGTTGTGGTTGTCCTGCAGGTAGAAGAATGCAATATTGCAAACATAGATTTCAGTTAATCGAAGGAGATTTGACAAATTTAGATGAATCCACTGAAAATACTGAAGAAAATTTAAAAATATTATATGAATGGCTTTCTGATAGTGATATAGGAGATTTTTTCTCTGAATTTATGATGGCTAAAACTGGGGAAAAAGTAAGCGTATTAATGAATGCTATTAAATTTGGATATAGCAAAAATTATTATGATGAAGATTTATGCATATGGATGTCAGATTATACTGAATATTC
>ERZ773233.980-NODE-980-length-17337-cov-7.415808_pt1 | contig 17337 bp, 14 predicted proteins | sample MGYA00580991_ERZ773233 | MGnify/ENA primary metagenome ERZ773233 (study PRJEB29015, sample SAMEA2738178) | human oral metagenome | biome: human oral; feature: human-associated habitat; material: saliva | place: China | collected 2161 ...
CTATTATAACACTTTCAACAGGACTTATAAATAGTTTAATAATACTTCCACCTTTTCTTCCTGTCGAACCATTCTCTCTTGTATTACCTATTATTTTATTATCTTTTATCATGAACGCTACTGTTATAGTAGATGTTCTATCTATATTTACATTATATGCATTAGATACGCTATATATTTCTTCATTTATTCCATCATTATCTATATCTAATACATATTTTTTTGTAATTAGAGTTTCTTTATGTTCAGATAAATTATTATTTTCTAAATAAGCATCTACTACTCTTTCATCGTAGTCTTTTTCTTCTACCCTTTTCATTGTAAGTACTTTATTAGATAGACCTATTAGAAAACCATTATAATTTATTGGTTCTTTTTTACTATTAAACATATAAAGTATATCATCATATACTAGATATTCATTACCAATATATTTATTATCTAGATAAATATCATATTTAGACCAATTAATACTATTTAGTTGATTAGTTTTACTCCATGTCTTTTTACTATATGTAATTATATGATTAGGTGTCACTATACTAGTACTTTGACTATTAAGATAGTTTTGATATACTCCATAACTTAATATTATGATTGTAATTATTATTATAAATAGTATACCTATAAAATATTTTTTCTTCATAATATCTCCTTTAATATTTATAAATTGCATATAAATCTAATCTTTGTGGTCCATATATTGGTGAAGTAAGAACATCAAACGCTCCTTTTGGTCCGAATCCTGGGTCTATAATAAATACTTGTCCATCTTTTACGTAGTCTACTGCTACCCAGTGGCTCATTGTTCCATATCCACCATTTGGTGCAGGAGATACGTTCATTATAATGATTGTTCTTCCTCCACTTAGTTCATTAGCTAACATTTGTGAAATGCATGCTGCATTCTTACAAGATGCTGGTATTGTTTTTTGACCTGCATATCTTGGCTGTGGAGAAAATGCAGAAGTTACTGCTCCCCAATTTAATAGTCCTCCACCAGTAAATCCACCTGTTTTATTTAAATATGGTACTAATGTATCTGGTCTTATTTCGTCTGTTCCCATCATCTGTTTAAATGTATCTGATACAGTTAATTCTTTATTTGCTATTGCTTTAGCAAACATCATTGTAGTTGATGTTACTGTACAACCAGCACTTTTTACAGTGAATGAACTTGGACCTAAAGGAATACCTATCCATGGTCCTTCATATTGTTTCCAATTTACGAAGTCTCCAACAGATGCAAGACCTCCTGTTCCACATTTAGTTTGACTGTCACCATTGCAAGTACCTTTTGATAATTTAGTTGCTTGGCTATATGTAGATAATAGTATCTGTTTATAGTCTTGTCCTGATGCTGCTTTAGATGAGAATGAATTTTGGATAAGACTTGCATATGGTGTATTTATTACAGCATTGTTTTCATCTACTAGTAATTCACCTTCTACTGCTTTAGCTGCTTCTCTTAGTGGAGAATTTGCTGGTAGAGGTTGTTTATATATTTTTGAGCCTGGGTATGAAGTTGATGTTCCACTTCTAGTTTGTCCACCTTGTTCTCCATCATTTAATTTTACGCAACCTTTATCTGGATCACAGTAAACTTGATCTGCAACACAGTTTGCAAGTTGTAATATATATCCATCTCCAGTTTTTTCTATCTTTTTACCAAGATTTCCTGCCATTGCATGAACTCTTGCGATAGAATAGTTTCTTGCTGCTATAAGCTGTGCTTTAAAGGCTTCAGTTGGTGCTTCACCAATTTCAGCATAAGCTACACCTAGTACATATTTTTCAAATGGTACAAGTTCTTCTTCAGCGGCATTATCCCAGTTTCCACTACCGTATCTTGCTCCTCCAGCTGTACCACATTGCATCAATCTAACTTTTACATTGCTCATAGTAAATCCGGTATCAGTTGATGCTCCATTTGCTATTCCAGCTATATTATAAGAACAACTTCCACCTGTTACACATGTTTCTTTTTCTCCTAGTATTTCTCTAGTCTCTTCTATATGTTTAATAATACTTTCTGCTATTAAATTTGCTTCTTCTTCATCATACTCTTTCATATATTTTCGAAGAACTTTTTCAGCAATATTTTTCTTAAATGTATCTTGTGACGCTACATTATTTTCATCAAATGCTGCTTCTTGTATTTCTTTTATATCAGCATTAGTAAAGTCAGTATATTCATAATTGTCTTTCATAACAGTACTATTAGCTATTATATAGTAAAATGCGGCAGTAAATTCTACTCCATTAGGATTATTTTTCTTTTGACTGATCAATTCTTTTTTAATATCATTTGCCCTTTTATAAAAAGCTTCTGCTTTTGGATCATCAAATTTATAGTCTTGATATTTACCTTCCTCACCATATACTCTTGCTGCTATGGCATCATTTGTCTTACTTGATGCAATAGCTGATATTGATCCTATTATTATTAATAATACTATTAACATAGGTAGTAAAGTTAATGCTACACTAATGATTATTTTTCTAACTTTAATTTTTAATTCTAGTTCTTTTTTTGTTTCTTTTTCTTCTGTTTCTTTTTGATCTTGTTTTTCTTCCTCTTCTTTTTTCTTTTCTTCCTCTTCTTTTTTCTTTTCTTTCTCTTCTTTTTTCTTCTCTTCTTCTTGTTTTTTTAGAGGCCCATATGAAAGTGGATGAGGCTTCTTACCTGTTACAAAATCAGTAAAGTTTTTAATATTATTGATTGTATTTTTCGCTCCCGCTATTGTTTTATTATTATCTAAAGCTTCTTTTCCTCTATTAATAAGATTTCTTCCTATTTTAGAATTAGCTGCTTTACCAGCTAAACCAGCAAGACCTGGTGCTTTAGCTGCATTTTTTAGTGTTTTATCAACAAGCAAATTATCAGTAAAGTTATTTTTTTCTCTATTACGAGAAGAAGAGTAAGGTTCTTTTGAAATAGCATTAGTATTACCACTATTATTTTGTGGTAGGTTATTCTTTTTGCTTGAATATTTTCCTTTTGCCATTTTATCACCTTACTCTTCTATTTATTAATATCCTCCACCTGTTCCAAAAGAATCTAACTCTTCTTTTGTTACGGCGATATTTATTCTCATACGTCTATTTCCACAAACGAATAATGCTTCACCTTGTGAATATCCTTTGATACTATCTATTTCATTATCATTTAAATCAATTAATCTTGCTAAATCTTCAGTAGCTTGTTTCTTTAATCCCATAACTAAATAGTATGATGCATTATCAAATATTGCTTTTCCTTGTACTATTACAGCAGGATCTGCAAAGTCTGATGGTTGTTGTGTTATTACAATTGTTCCAGTATTATACTTTCTTGCACGACGTTGTACTTGTGCTAAGAAGTCTGCTCCCATTTCATTCTTATCTCCAAGTAAAACGTGAGCTTCATCTACCATTAATACTGTATTGATAGATGGATCTAGGCATAATCCCCAAGCATATTTTAATACGTTGAAGAATAATGCATTTCTAACATTAGAGTCACCATTCATAAGTTCTTTAATATTAAATACCATAAAATCACTATTCTTAGCTAGTGTTGTATGTCCATCAAAGAAATATTTTAATTCTCTTGTTAATGGTCTTATTAATAACTCTAATCTTTCTAATATATCTTTTTCTTGAGTTTGTTCTGTTATACTCATTAATTTCCCTTGAATAGTTCTATATATATCACTGAATGTTGGGAAATCTTTAGAAGTAAATCTTCTATAATCAGTTAACTCATCCATTCCAAATCTCTTATATGTATCTTGTGCTATATCAGAAAACATGTTTAAGACATCTGTTTTTACTTCTGGGTTATAGTACTTTAAGAATGCTTTTAATGAAGATATTGCTCTTGCAAATACTGCATGGCTTATTACATCTTCTTCATCTGAATCAGGTACTATTTCTAGTGGATTTATTAGTCCATATTGTCCACCTTTACCCATATCTACTATATCTCCACCATATGATACAGCCATTTCTCTAAATTCATCTTCTGGGTCAATTATTACTATTTGACAACCATTTCTGATATGACTTCTTAATAGAAGTTTAGCTGCTGTTGACTTACCAGAACCAGATGTTCCTAGCATAATCATATTAGCGTTATTTCTATTATTTTCTTTTCTTATTTGATATAAGAATTGATTAAATAAAATTACTCCTCCAGAGAAATCTACTCCTAATAGAGTTGATAGTCCTGGATCTTTTATACTGTCAAAAATAAATGGATACATTGCTGCTAAAGTTGGAGATGGTATAGGTGTTCCTATTCTATCTTCAATTTCTTGAGCTGGGAATACTGGTAACATAGATTTAAGTATTTTTTCTTGTTCAAATCTAATTGATACTGCACGTAAATCCATTGAATCTAAATAGTTTTTAACATTTACTTTCTTTAATTCTAATTCTTCTTTAGTATCAGCTGTTATCATTATATGCATTTGAAAATCAAATGTCTTTGAATCAGATGATGCTATCATAGAAGTAAAGTATTGTAGAGATTCTATATCTTGTCTAATTCTTTCTCTTATAGTTTGGTCTTTTTCGTTTTGATATTTATCTTGTAAATCAGCAACTTGCTTATTTAACATATTTTTCATTTGTTCAAATGGTATTGGTATGTGTTTTACTACTACCTTAATACCAGACATATTAGTTAGAGATGATAAATATCCTGGATAAATATATTTAGGGTATGCCACCACTGTTAAAATAGTTGCATATTTATCACTTATAAAGAAACTACTTGGAGAAAAACTTATACCCTTTGGGGCTAATTCACTTCTTAACTTACTCATGCTGCCATCACCATTGGTTTGAATTCAAACTTCTTTCCTCCATTTAGGAAATTATCTATGATAACTCTTAAGTCATCATTTGATACTTGTTGTGCATTTAATCCACATCCTGCTAAACCATTAATTACCATTCTTACCCTCTTTTGTAATATATCAGTATCTTTTTCTTTAAATAATAAATAATACTCTGTATCTACAATATTTTCATTAATAAAACTATATGCTTTATCAATATCTTGGCTTATTATTTTTCTTATCGCAGGAGTTGATGCTTCATTATATAGTAGTTGCATTTGTGATAAGTATACAGATAAATCAACTGGTCTATCTGCTACTACTAACCAGAATTCATAATCTATTGTATTATAAAAATTCTTTAGTCCTATCATAATATTATTTTGAGCATTTTGCTCTAAAATAAATATATTCCTTGGAGTAATCTTTACTCCTGTTATTTTTTCTTTATTTGTAGTTATAATCATAGAATTTTGGATATCATTTACAGGTAACCAATCTTCTGCAAAACTATTTCTGTTTCTTGACATTTCTATTGCACCAACCTTTCCATTTATATTCTCTTTGACTTTCAAAGAAGTCATACATATCTAATATGAAAGTTAACATATTATGATAATAAGGTAATGGTATTACCAGAAACGATGAAATCGCTGCTGGTGATAACATAAGTATACTCATCCAAAAACTACTTACTGGCACAAAGGCTAACAGTAATATTGTTACTGTTATGCCTATGCCAAATAGTATTAGATCTTCTACTTTAAACATACCAAATATTAACTTACCACTATTAGTATTTGCGGGTATTAAATAATTCATCTATATCACACTTTCCTTTTTATTTTTTATTTTCCACTCATCTTATTTAAAGACTTGTATTCAGAACTTTGTTTGATATCTCTTGCAGCATTACTTGATTGAACAGATGTAAGTGTTGCGTTACCTATATTAACACTAGCTGATGATGGTGCACTTCCACCAGATTTTGCAACTTCTTTAGCATAGTAGTCAATTTGTGCAGCAGCATCTTTTGTAGCTGCATTTCCACCAGAGGCTTCAAATTGTCCAGCTTGTAATTTTTGTAATTCTTGCATTTTATTTTCGTCAAGATAATCAGCTTTGTTAAATGTATAAACTGCTCCAGTGCTGTCTTTATATTGGAAAGTATCACCCTCTGTTGCATTAAGAGCAGCGTAGAATTTGCGGTAATTGAAACCATCAAGATTCTGTACTCCACCACCAAGAGTTGTTAATGTAGCCTTATAATCAGCTCCAGATTTTAGTGATTCTTGTTCTAACATTTTTTTATAGTTGCTTACTGCGCTAGAGTGTCCTCCATATGCTTCAATTTGGTCATTGTATGTCTTAAGTCTTGAACCAGCAGCATCCAGACCTTCATCAGAGAAGAATGCTTTAACATTATCTTTAACTCCGACACCAGATTTAATTTTGTTAATAGCACGCTTTTCTGCTTGTAACATTGCTTTTGATGCTTCTCCTGGTTTAGCTCCAAGTGCTGCTCCAACACCTGCAGTAACAGTACTTACTGCTCCGCCTAAAGCTGTACGTATTTTTTTAAATTTAGAAGCGGTTGGGTCAAGTTTTCCTACTGCTTCACCGCTAGCTTTAAAGGCATTTCCAATCAAATCTTTGCCAGCAACAGCTGCAGCTCCAAGACCAAGTAGTCCTTTTGCTGAACCAAAGCCAAATCCAGAGTCTTTGATACCAAGAGCATCTGCAATGAATTTTGGTCCTTCTTTTACAAACATCAATACTGAACCTATTCCTAATATTAATGCCATTACTCCAACTAATGGGCCATATTCTCCAAAGCCTTCAAATGCTAGACCATTCTTTGTTAGTGATTGAATAATTACTACAGTTAGCATCATAAGTGCTAATCTTATAAATAAATCAAGATATACTTTTACAAGTGTTTGTGACCAAGTTTGTAACATATCAGTCTTTCCAGTTGAACCAGGTGCTGCATAACTTATAATTGGTATTGGTGATATTACTCTAAGTAATACTAATTTTATTGAACGTAGTGCGATATCAACAGATGATACTAAAAGTAGGTATGCAAGTGCTAGTCCAGCAAGTAGTGCTGTAATTCCATTTAATACAAATGCATAATATTTTTTACCAAATATTGGAGCTGAACCTTCAGCTGGTTTACATGTTGCGTTATATATACTTCCTGTTCCTGTTATAACACCGTATGATGTTCCTTCTTTGTCTATATCTACATCACTTGAATCATTTTCTTCTTTTATTTTATAAACATCAGGAAGTTTCTTTTGTGCTTCTTGTTTACAGTTATCAGATGCTCTATTTATATAAATAAATTGTAAAAATACTGTAGTAGCAAATCTTTTAGAATCATTTACTATTTGTTTTGAATCAGATGTCGTTCCATCTTTATCATAGTTTCCTAATACTAATTTTTCTATTACGTTTTGATTTAAAATTCTATTCTGTAGCTCTGTTAATGTTCCAAATAATATTCCTTGTTTTTGAATATTTTCTGCATAACTATTATTAAACGTTGATGTTTGAGTAAAGTTTAGTGGGATTAATAGAGTCATTATTGCTAGAGCTGTTACCATTCTTTTGAATAATGATCCAATTCCTTTACTTGCATCAAATGCTTTAGATGGGTCTGCTATATTCTGAAGTATACTTATTGATACTTTAAATATCATAAATATAGCTATTACCATAGAAATTTTACTAAATAGTTGTGTTGTTAGATCGTTTAAATCTAGAATTGGGTGTTTAGCTAGTACCATAAATACTTGATAAAACAGTTCTACAAATCCAAATACTACACCAACTAATTTCATTACTATAAGTCTTAGGATATCTGTAAAAAAGCCCGCTTCTGTGTAATCAATCATCTATATCCCTCCCCTTTATTGTAGTCCACATATAGATGGACCTGCTAAATTAAATAATTTTATTATTTCATTTACTATTGTTGGTACTAAGAATAATAGAATTATTAATCCTGCTCTTGTTAATATATTTTTATTTGCTTTTTTAAATGAGTCTTCTGCTCCTGTTACTACTGCTTTTACATAGTCGATTGATGAGAATAAAAGCATTGCGACTGGCCCTAATATTCTTATATAACTTAGGAATCTATCAACAATCCAAGCAAGTGATGTTTCATCATTTGGATCTCCAAGTAATGTTGCTTGGCATCCTCCTTGCTCTTTTGTCTCTTTTGTTTCTCCAACTAATTGTTTTCTATAATCGTTATTTATTATATTAGCATGTACTTTTATTGGTGCTAAAACAATAAATAAAAATGATATTATTAATAATATTTTGCTAATCTCTTTTTTCATGCTTGTTCTCCACATATTTCTTCAGAATAAGTATAACAAAACTAAAAAAAAATAGCAATTATGCTATTTAATTTTTTATCTTTTTATTATGCGTTTTTCCAGCATTGGATTCCACTTAAGTCTGATCCGTCATCGGCTCCAGTAGATACTATATCCATAACTGCTCCCACTAACCAAACTACCATGAATACTAATGCAGAATAGATAAATCTTTTAATTAGTATAGATTGCGCTTTTTTCATATCATCTTCTTTTGATGAAATTACCGCTTTACCTAAGTCTATTACTGCAAATACTATTAATATAATTGGAATTCCAATTTGAATTAATGGCATTACTCCGTGTTTTAATAAACCTAATATTGGTCCTATTGTTGCGCAATTGATATCTGCTATTAACATTTCGCTCACTCCTTCGATAACTATATGTTACTATATTTTTTATTTATTTGTCAATCGTTTTTGTAAAGTTAGTCTTTATGTATATCTTACTGAGTCAATACTATTTGTTTTGTATCTCCACATACTTGGAACAGTCTCATATTAGGCATTATTCTATTTATTATAGGTATGTCTACATTGATACTAGCACATACTTCATAATAGAATGATTGTCTATCTGTTTGTTCATCTGGTTTTGCACCATAATTTAATTGTGTATCATATTTTCTTATGCATAATCCTGGAGTTGCGTCACAATCATATCCTTCTTTTTTCATATTTGGGATACTGTAACCTACGTTTTTTACATATTCATTAATAGTGTTATTACAACGACTATTAGCATATGCACTTCCACATTTACCTTCGTATTGTTCTAGTAGAGATATCATTTTGTTTTTAACTTTAAACGCCTTAGTATAAGTAACATTGAATGCTAAATAGCCGGATACTACGACTATAAAGACTACAATAATTACTATGTTCACTAAGCCTCCAAATGCATCTCTCATTTGTTACTCCTCTTTTTATTACTATTTTGTATTTTTACTTATATCGTTTGTTGAAATATTATTCCACTGAGTATCAATAGCTTCTTTAATCTTAGGATATAGAGCCCAGAATAGTGCTAATATTGCTGCGATAGCTATTAATGTTATTACTGTTAAATTTAATTCTCCTGCTGCTGCTTTCATAATACACTTCCTTTCTATTATTAATTAATTATACCATATTATATTTTACTATTTTTAATAATTTACTTTTATTTACATTAAATACTAAATATCATCATCATTGCTACTAATAGTAATAGCATTGTTCCCATACCTGTTATTACTAACATAATCATTGTCTGACTTTCCATATGGTTTAATCTTTCTTTATATTTAGTTTCTCTTGCTTTATTTTGAAGAGATGATACTGTTCTTGAGAACATTAATAATCTTTCTTGTTTCTTTTCTTGAGAACCTATTCCTAGACGATATAGTAATCTCATCATTCTCATTGAATCTCTTACTGGATAAGTATTAGCGAATTCCATATATGGATCAATACTTGCATCTCCCCCATTAATCTTTTCTATCATTCTTCTTAAACCAGGTTTAAATATTTCGGGTGCATCATCTATTGATTTTCCTAATGCTACTGGTACTGTATAGTGCTGAATTAATATTTCTAAACTCTTTAAGTAATATGGTAGCATTATATCTATATCATGTAGATGTGCTTTATAATGTCTTCTTAAAGTAGAATATTGTGATTTAAATGCTACTGCTGCAAAGACTGTTGCTAGTATTAGATTTAAGAAAAATTGTGAGTTAATAACACTAGTTCCTGAAGTTGATCCCATTGCTAATACGAATACTACTAAGAATACTAATATTGCATTAAATACTCTTTGCATATATAGTCTATCAGCATCTGCTTCTTCACCATATTTTACATAGATTAAAAATGTATAATCTTCTTCTCTAAATATCTCTAAGTACTTTGAATTATCTGCTACAAAACGCTTAGTATCTATCGTATTATTATAGATAAATACATACATTATTATAGCTCCTACAATTATAATCTCTATCATTATTCAGCACCTACATTCTCATTATAATATTTTTCTCCTTTTAATAGGAAATATGTATTAGTAATAATCAATATATGTAGTAGGAGCTGTATATACCATTTATCCAGTAACGCTATATAATTTGGTCTTCCTAATAAATATTGTACTAACATTATTAGTAGATATAACATTACTCCAAACTGTAAGAATGATTTATGGAATGTTGCTCTATCTATTCTATCTCTATATACTGATTCTATTAACATATCTATATCTGATTGCATATTTTCTAATGAGTCTGCTGTATCTTGTGCACCTTCTTTAGTTATTTGTAAGAATATTTGATGCATATTCTTAACTATATAATATGGATATAGTTTAGACATATAATCTAATGCTTCATCTATAGTTCCATTTTTATAAGATAACTCTATCATATGTGATACATCAGATAGTACTGGGTCTTCTAATACGCCTGATGCTTTTACTCCTTCTAGTGATTTTACAAAACTTTGTGTTGTTGCAAATTCCATTATTACGTTAGATGTATATACTTGTATTTGTTCAAATATAAATTCACTATATACTCTTTTACATCTTAAATATGCTAGATATGGAATAAATGCTATTGATATTAATACATATACTATAGTTATTACTAAGTTATAGAAATATAAATAACTTATTACTGCAGTAAATCCTGATATTACAGCAATTTGAACAGTATATTGTCTTACTGTATATTCTTGTCCTAATTGCTTTGTTTTTTCTCTTACTACTTTGAATGAATAAGGAGCAAATTTATCATATAGAGTAGTTACTTGACTTACCATATATTTTCCTACATTTTCTCCTTGATAGTTACGATATAGGTATAATAATACTATTACTATAAATATAAATAATAATTCTTCTATATACATAATGCCCCTTTCTATATATCTAATTTAGTTAAGTTAGGTATTACTGGCTTTACAACTTGTACCTGTTCTACTCTATTAGGTATAATTTTTTCTTCTTTTATTTGTTCTAATTTTTTATCATCAAAACGTTCTTCTTCATATTGTAATTTAGATATTATAGGTGTTACGTCTATATTTTGATTTCTTAAGTATTCTTGTAGATGCTCTGATGGTTTTATCATTACTGGTGTTCCATCAAAGTTCTTTTTATATATTGTTCTTGATACTGGTTTATTATTTTCATCTACATAAAACTCTGTTACTTCATCTACTTCACGATGGAAAGCTTTATATTTTTGAGAGTAATATGCTTTTATATGTACTCCTATTTGGATATATCTATATATTGTATTTAAGAACTGATCAACATCTAAGTCTGATTCCATAAGTGAATATAGACGATATGGAATAGATGCTGCTTTATCAGCATGGATTGTTGATAATATGTTATGTCCTGATGATATAGAGTTACGTACTGCTGATACTGCTTCAGCAGAACGTACTTCTGATAGTAGAATCCACTTAGGATTTTGTCTCATACATGTCACTAATACGTCAGTATATGATGCTACATTATTTGTCTTCATTGCAACGATATCACGTTGTGGGAATATTTTATCTAAGTGTAATTCTAATGTATCTTCTATTGTTATTATTTTTTCATTTTGTTTTGTATGACTGGCTAAATATTTTACAAATTCTGTTTTACCTGAACCAGTTTCTCCAGCTACTATTATGTTACAGTGTCCTTCTACACATTTTATTAGGAAGTTGTGGATATCTTCTGTAAAATATTCTTCATTTACTAATTTTTCTTTATTTAGTCTTATTTTAGCTGGTGTTTTACGTATAACTAATGCGATTCCATTTGTTGCGATTGATGGGTGTACAAAGTTTAGACGTAATTCTGCACTTTCTGCATCTAAGAATGGTTTGGCATTATTAAATGTCGTTCCCATTACGTTAGAGCATTGAAAGGCTAATTTTTCTACAAACTCTGGTGTTGCTCCACTAATTTCAACTCTCATAGATCCTTGAGTTAATGAACGAATCCATATTTGTCCATTATTATCATAAGATATATCTGTAATGTCATCATTTTCTAATAGTTGTCTAAACGGACCAAAGTCCAATTTATCAAAAATACTTCCATCCATTTTTCAAGGCCCCTCTTTCTTTTTTTATTAATTCTTTGTCCAAATTGTCTTTTGATTAATCCAATTCTTTAAATCTTCACTTGCTAGTTTTACATCAGCAGGATTATCTTTATTACCTTCATTAGTTGGTACTAAAACTAATTCTGTTGCATATGTATTCATATATTCTGCTTTCTTAAGTAGAATATAGTATTCTTCTGGTACAGCAAATACTACCATAGATGGTGTTTTTTGTTCCTCTAAATTAGAGAATACTGCTGCTCCTGTTGAATCTTTTACTGCTAGTACTTTTACGTTTGAAAGTAGTTTTCCATACATTACTGAGTCAGTTGATGTATCTGCTACTTGTTTTCCGTCTTTATCTGTTTTTGTTGTTACTGCTTTTAAATAAATATCTATATAGTTACCTGGGTATACTGAGTTACCATAAGTAGATTCAGAGTTAACTGCTAGGTTATATAATACATATCCTGATGGATATTTTAAGATTATATTACCTGGTAATTGTTCTTCTTCAAACACTGTACGTTTATAGAAAATACTTTGTGCTGGTATTACTGTATCAGGGGCTACATATTTATCTACTACTTCAGACATTTTAGTTAAGACATCTCCTGTTAACATTGATTTAGGTATTTGTCTTTCTCCTACTTTATCTTGTGTAATTTGAGTTCCTGGTTTTAGTAGTGATGTTGCATATGGTACTCTTACTGGAGTAGTTGCTTGTTTTACTCTGAAAGTATAAGCAAAATATAGTATTCCTACTGCTAGAGTTAACATTACTACTGTAACTGTATTCTTATTTTTTAAGAATTTATTTAAACCGCTATTATTCATTTTCCCTTTCCTTTCTTTTATTTATCAAATTCTGATACTGTACCTTTACCAAATGATGAATCTTTGTTTTGTAATTCATATTCAGTATAAGCATCTCTCTTGTAATTACTTTCAATTATTCCTGTATACTTAGTAGAAATATTAGCAGCTTCTCCTTTGAAACTTAAAGTTGTTAGTGAATCTACTTTTATATTAACTACTGGTGGTACTTCATTCATATCATAAAATCCAATTTTATAACTTCTTCTATCATTTACACTATCAGCGAAGCGACAAAGGAAGCTTTCGATAAACTCCTCTTTGTCCATTCTGATTAATCCATTTTTTCTATAATATAAATAGTCAATTGAATCTTGCATAGCTGCGTTAGCAGTTTCTTTTACTAGATAGTAGTCTACTTCACTACCAGTTGAGTAATTACTTATAACATTTATTAGTAGTAATGCCATTAAGGCTAATATTATTATTCCTACTGTTAACATTCCTTTGTTCATTATTTACCTCCTGCTAGTGATTTATCTGGATTTCTATTATTTCTTATTCCTACTCTATTATTTACTCCAGGTGATCTTGTTGTCTTATTTGTAGAGTAATTAAATATTTCTTTTGGCATTAAGTATGCATATACTCCAGATTCTTTAGTATATTGACCTTGATAATTTGTATAATTACGTTTCTTAGCGTTTTTATTATACTTTTTAATTTCACGTAAGTTTTCACTACTTAAATTAAATTCATAGTCAAGTTCATCTTTGTCTCCATTTGTATCAAATGGTTTATAGTTATTTTGCATCTTATCTTTTAATTTTTCAGGGTTGATTGCATAATTTGTGTTTTTGTCTTCTGGAACTGATGCTTCTTTTGTCCAGTTAAATCCTGGCTCTCTCTTATCAGAAGTTGTTCCATCTTTTCCTTTGTATGTTGGGAATAATTCAACTGGATCTACGTTTCTTAATGTTATGTTATATACACTTACACATTCTTCACAACCTGGCTTACAAGCTTTATCTGTTGATGGTTTGCAAGCTTCTTTTATAGGTTTTGGTTTAGGTGTCTCAGTTGTTTTAGGTGGATTTGTTCCACTTACTGCATAGAAACAATTCATATCAAACTTCCAATTATAATATCCAAAGTTTTTAACTCTTGCTTCTACGTTATATCCTTCAGTTGATTTATCGTTACTATATTCACCTTTTATAACTACATTATTCATACATTGATTTAATGTAGCATTTGCTTCTGCTTGTCCATTCTTTAAGTTTTGTAGATATCCTACATAGCACTTCCACCAAGAAGCATTTACTTCTGGTGTATTTAGGGCAACGCATATTTCTTGTGGATATGCTTTATATCCTGCAGCTTTTCCTTTTGTATATTTAGCTAATCCTGTTTTGAAGTTATACCAAGTTAGTGGCAATGTCCATTCAGTCTTATAGTGTCCGCTTATTGCATTCTTAGCATAGCATCCGTCATATCCAATAATGTAATTTAAGTTTTCTACTTTTTCGTTACCTTTACCACTCTTTTGTAGTGTATCTTGGTTATTATCTAATTTAGTAGTTCTTATAATCTTACCATTATCATTAATTTTAGCTTCTATTGTATATGTAGTTGATTCTGTGTTACATGTTGCTAGAGAACTACATTTACTTGATAATTCTTGGTATGCTTTATAGTTTTCTTCGTAATCTCTTTCACGACGTGTCTTATTTTCTTTATCATATGCTCTATCTAATTCTGTTGAGTTTAGATAACATTTATCAGATTGTGCATAAAATATTGTACATGTGTCTTGGCATACTTGGCCATTTTCTATTTGTCTAGAGTTTCCATCTGGTCCACCGATATAATGGCATCCATCTTTTGCTCTTCCATATAAATTATATCTTTCTGTATAACCTGTTTCATCAAACCATCTTTGATATTCAGATGTGTCATTTGGATTTACTTTATGATATGTTAGTGTATTTCCTCCAGCGAATGTATAATATCCTCCTTTGAAACTCTTAATATTTTCTCCGTAATATCCTCCACAAGACCATCCTCTATTAAGTAATGCATTTGTTTGAGCTTCTTCACTTTCTATAGATAATCTTGTTATTTCTGGCTTATTATATACTGCATCTAATTTTGATACTGATGCTGATGTTAATAAGCTTAATTTTTTATTTTTTCCATATACTTGATTGTAACATTTTAATGAACATTTTGCAGTGTATTTACCTTTATCACATTTATTTATACATCTTTCAAAATCTTCTTTAGGTCCTGCTGAATGTGCATCTCCTAAAGCATATCCTCCGTTATGATAACATTGTGGATATATTCCTTGACATAATTGATATTTCTTTGGAGGTTGTGGTGTTTCTTTTATCTTACAAGATACATAACTTGTTACTTTTACTTGGTATTGGAAGCATTGTCCTCCACGTATTGCTGCTGGTGGTCCATATTTTACTTCTACTACTTCTGTACATTCTCTCTTACATGTAGCAGTTTCTTCTGTATATCCACCTTTACTATTTACACTTTCGTTTTTATTTTCTCCACGTCCTTCAAAATAATATCTATATTTAGTAGATAGTGATTGTACATTTGTAGCCATATAATAAGTATCATTCTTTTCATCGTAATAGTACTTATCATTTTCTTTATCTACTTTAATATTATCTTTTTGAATCTTATCAATTTGTTCTCCAGTTAATTTAAAATTACAATATAATCTATTTTTCTTTTTAAATTCTTCACTATTAAGAACTGAAGGTGGTTCTCCTGGCTTAGATTCTGGTAATACAAATACATTACCTGCTGCTTTAGCACGTGATACCCATAGGTTCCATTCTGCAAAGTTTGTTTCCCAATAATTAGCTTGTATACTTTCTTTTCCAGTTATTCCTGGATTATTAGGTTTAAGTTTGTCAATAATTTTATTAGTATCAAAATTATCTTTTACATATGATGGTGGGTATTTATTTATACCTCTATAATTAGTTGCTTCTAGAGTTATTTTATTACCATTACATACAGGATCTCCAGTTGCTTCTAGATATACTTTTATGTATTTATCTATTTTATGTCCTTCAGTTTCTGTTGCTCCTGTTTCTGTTGTTTTTGAAACTTCTGCTTTAAATTGTACTGTATTAGTTGATATTTTATTAAATTTAAGTTCATGGTTTGACGCAACTATAGCTCTATTTGTAGGAGTATCTGGATATATTTTTGTTACTTTAAATTTAACATTTTTATATTTGTTTAATTCACTTGAATTCTTTTTGTTGCTATTCAATGTTATTGAAAGAGAATAATTATTATTATCATCTTTTTCTTGCAATGTTAATAAATATTTATTGTTAACATATTCTTTATTACAAGTTGTAGCATAAACATTGTTAACACTTAAGAATAGCATTAATACTAACAACCCCAATATTCTTTTAAATGCCTTCTTTTTCATGAGTTTCTCCTTTTTCTAATATTTTTTTTATTGCCTCATAATTAGATGTCTCTTCAACATGATAATTATTAATGCCTTCTTTTTTTCTAACTTCTCTTGCATTTATAACAAATTCTTTATCAGCATATCCTTCAAGTCTAGTACAAGTTATAAGTGTTATTAAGTTATCATTTTCTTTTACATCTACATCATATTTATATATACTTCTTTCAATAGATGATTTAACATATTCTTCTACATCTTTATTTTCTTCGTAAAGAATACTTTCTTGTTCTTCTCTAGCTCCATTAAATCCTACAGCATATATTTTATATAATTTAGTTTTTCCTTCTAATGTAACTTGAATATATTTAATATCTTTTGCTTTTCTTATGTATATAAGTTGCATTAAATCTTCAAATCTTGTGAAATATTTTTCTCCTATTAAGGGATGTGATGATAGATTCAAAATGTTGTGTCCCCATATTATGTTTCTTCTTCTATTTTTAAAATCTATTGTATAGGCAAAATCTGTTTTTTCTATATCTCCTAGATTTTTTACTGATACATCAACTATTGGTGTATCAACTTTTGTTCCTTGGACTTTTACCCATCCTATTGTTGAATAATTTTTATCTTTTTTATCTTTTTTCTTCTCTTCTATTATATTTTTATCTCTATTTACTACTTTATAGTAATTATTATATATTTTTTTATTTAAGATACTTATAATAATTAAGATAATACTCAATACAATAATTA
>ERZ773233.981-NODE-981-length-17328-cov-9.222949_pt1 | contig 17328 bp, 19 predicted proteins | sample MGYA00580991_ERZ773233 | MGnify/ENA primary metagenome ERZ773233 (study PRJEB29015, sample SAMEA2738178) | human oral metagenome | biome: human oral; feature: human-associated habitat; material: saliva | place: China | collected 2161 ...
GCTACCGCTACCCGCTGTACACATGGAGCTATGGCGCGGACATCGAGCAGTACATCGGCGAAGCGCTGCCCGATGAGTTTTTGGCCGACGATCTACGCGAGGAGATAACCTCCGCCCTGTGCGTGCATCCGAGCATCACGGGCGTGGAGGATTTCAGCTATACCCGCGAGGGCAGCCGCGCGGTGGTGCGCTTTCGAGTGGCGAACCGCATCGGCGAGGACATCGAGGAGGTGATAGATTTTGACATATCCTAAGGAGACATACTCGAGCATCCTCGAGCGGGCGCGCACTGGCGTGGCCGGTGGCGTGTCTACGCAGGAGGGCTCGCTGGTCTACAATGCGCTCTCCGCGCTCGCCATGGAGGCGGAGCGGCTGTATATCGAGATGGCCTATATCGTGGAGCAGTCACATGCGGACACGGCGGACATGGCACATCTAAAGCTCATCGCGGCGGACAGAGGTATCACTGCCCGAGAGGCTACGCCCTGCGAGGTGTCGGCAGTGTCTAACGTCCCGCTCCCGCTTGGGAGCCGTTATAACCTCAAAGGCTACAACTACAGGGTCGCGGCGGCGCTTCCTGGAGCGCTCACATATCGGCTGATATGCGAGGAGGCTGGAGCCGGAGCCAACGGCTTGACAGGAGAGACAAGCCCCATCACCTATGTGGAGGGGCTGACATCGTGCCGCATCACAGAGACGCTCGTCCCCGGACGCGAGGCAGAGACGCGCGAGGAGCTTTATGCGCGGTATCTAAAATCCTTTTCCGAGGACGCCTTCGGGGGCAATGCTGCGCAGTACAAGGCGGAGCTAAAAAGGGTCTCCGGCGTGGGCGGGGTGAAAATCTACCCTGTCTACGCTGGAGGGGGCACGGTGAAAGCCGTCATACAAGCAGCAGACTACGGCGCGCCATCCGAGTACCTCATCCAGCAGATACAAGAAGCTTTTTGCCCTGTCCCGAAGATGGGCTACGGCATCGCGCCCATCGGCCACGATTTCACGGCCGAGGCTGCGCGGACTGTGCCGGTCGATGTGGTGACACATATCACCGTGCGGGCGGGGCTGTCCGTCCGCGACTTTCAGGCATCCGTGCAAGCAGCGGTCGAGCAGTACCTACTGGAGCTCCGGAAAGCGTGGGAAGCGCAGGACGGCGAGCGTACGCACGGCGGCCTGACTGTCTACATCTCAAAGCTGGAGGCGGTCATCCTCGATGTGCCGGGAGTGCTGGACGCGAGCGGGACTACACTCAACGGCAGCCCGAGAAACCTGGAGCTCGGCGACACCGAGCTTCCGGTCGTGAAAGGGGTGAGCATCCTGTGAGAGCAGACCTAGAAGCGCATCTCCCGGAGCACATCGGGCGCATCCGGGAGTTTCAAGAGTATGGAGCGGTCGGTGACATCGAGCTCGACCGTATCTGGGCGGCTATCGCGCAGGAGCTCAAAGACTACTACGCGGGCACTATGAGTGAGGCAGAGTGTGCGGCGCGCGAGCGGATGCTTGGCATCCAGATCATGCCGGGCGAGACGCTGGAGAGCCGTAGGCGGAGACTGCGCGGCTACTATGTGAGCGGGCTACCATACACCGAGAAAAAGCTCGAGGACGTGCTGACGGCGCTCTGCGGGGGCAAAGATTTCACGCTGACCGTAGCTCGTGACCGCTACGAGGCGACGATAGAGCTGCGACTCTCCGCGCGAGGGCTGCAGGAAAATGTCACTGAAATCGCAAGAAAAATGCTCCCCGCGAACATGAGTTTGTCTGTGACCATCCTTTTCAACCGCTGGCAGCGCTTCAAGCGCCTGCGGTGGGGTGAGGTAAGGCGCGAGACGTGGGGAAGCCTTATGACCGCCCGCAAGTGGCAAGGAGGTGCATGATGCAAGAGACTAGCTTTTTTCACCTGAAAAAGCCGGAGGCGGAGGACTTCGTGGATGTCGAGACGGACTTTCACGAGACTCTAGACACTATCGACGCGGAGCTCAAGAAAGCGGAGGAGCATCGGACGCAGGCGGCGAGACAGTGGCGCGTACAAGTGCCGCTCTCCGCATGGTCGGAGGCTTTCCCCTACACGGCGACGGTGCCGGTCGCGGATATGCGCGCGAGCTATAGTCCTTTTTGGGGTATCGAAAACGCTGAGGCCACGCCCGAGCGAGCCCGCAAGGTCGCGAGCGTGCAGCTAAAGAGCATCAAGACGCAAAACGGCTCCCTTCGCGTTGAGTGCGTGAGGAAGCCGAAAATCGAGTTTACCTTGGTCGGGGAGGGGGTGTGATATGGCAGACTGCCTTTTTACTACAAGCGGCGGCGGGGGCGTGTCCTCCGATGAGCTGACCGCCCGCGCGGAGCATGTACTGGCGGGCAAAGAGTACGTCGGCGTTGACACCGACGATGAGGTGGGTGCCGGAGCTATGCCGGACAACGGCGCGGTGCAGAAAACCCTGCGGGCGGGAGAGAGCGTCACAGTCCCGCGAGGCTATCACAACGGCAGCGGCACGGTGAGTGCTGCATCCCTCGCCGAGCAGACTGCGGGCAGTGCCGGAGCGGGAGATATACTCGCGGGTAAGAGCGCTTGGGTCAACGGCCAGCGAGTAGACGGGAGCATCCCAGTAGTCAATACCCTGGGGGCGAGCGGCACAGACCCGCGAGGGAGCCTCACTACCGAGTATGGACTCGACCACAACGCCCGCACGCTCTGGATGCACGCGGCAAATGGCAACGCCTACTACATGCGCCCGGACGGTCATCCGCATATCTGCATGGACTCCGAGGCGCTCGGCGATGCGACCGCGCAGCAGGTGCTGCAGGGATGCACTTTCACGAGCAAGCACGGGCTGAAAGCACAGGGCGCTATGTACCGCTGGCCGATATCCGGAGACATCGGCGGGCAGCGCGTGATGGATGCGTACGAAAACACAGCCTTCATCGGCGACTACGGCTCGAAAGGGCGCGGCGTTTTCATGCGTATGCCAGGCGGAAGTCAGATAGATCCGACCTGTATGTGGAGTTTCGCACCTATGCCGGGGGCTGTCGGGCGCAACATCAGGAAAGGCGTGAGCATCGGCGGCGTGCCTGGCGAGATGGAGGACTACGCGGCGTCTTGCATCCCTTTTGACGGAGCCCGCTTCGATGGACTGCATCTCTCGGGGTGGGCTACTGGGACGCTTGGTGGTGTGCCGCTACAGCCGCGGGATACCGTCACGCAGCCGATGCCATGGCGAAACGTCCACACAGACAGCTTCGCGTGGGGCTGGGCGCTGACGCCGAGCGTAGCGCTTGCGCCCTTCCGCGAGGTGCGCGTCACGATACGGACGGACGCACCCAACTCCACTGACCAGTGGTGGCAGAGTACACGACTCTATCTGGTGCGCCCGGGAGGCTCTCCGCATAACCGACCGCTGAACGCCATCCGTCAGCAGAGCAGTGCTCGGCAGGGCTTGCAGACGATAGCTATATCGACGGCGGACATCGCGGAGCAGGCTTTTATCGCGGTACACCTAAGCGTCGGCAGCCTCCGCGCAAGAAGTGCGGGCAACGTTTTTTCGGCGCGCATCGAGCGCGTAGAGCTCATCGCATGAGCAGAAAGGAGAGCATGAGAGAGACAGTGATTTTTGACGGCCGGACTGGCAGTATCATCGCCATCGCCGGAGAGGTCGATGTGGAGCACGTCGAGGCGCTGGTGCTCGATGTAGAGGACGGCATGAGAGTGGACTCCGTAGATGTGAGTGGCGAAGAGCCTGTGCCCATCCTGTCCGCTACGCCCGCGAGCTGGCAAGCGCAGCTTGAGGCGGCTATCAAGCGGAGCGACGAGCGCCGCGCGTCCCTCGAGACGCGCGTGCTGGAGATGTTTAACGACATGATGAGAGGAGAAGAGGCCAATGAGGATACCGAAGGGGCTGTGTGAGCGCATCGCGGAGGCGATAATCGCAGGGCGGATGTTTTTCGCGGACATCGCGAAGCGGCTGCGGCCGAGAGTGACTGAGGAGCTGAAAAAGCGCGGCAGAGAAGACCTCGCGACCGACAGCAACGCGCATCGCGGGACTGACAGCGATGCCGGTCGCGATGAGAAAGGCGGAAAGTGAGGTGGGAAGACCTTGCGGGGCTGGTAGACCTAAACACGCTGCTCAGCACACTGGGCTGGGCAGTGCTGGGGCTGCTGACTGTCGCAGAAAAGCTTGCGCCGAAAGGAAAGAAGCCGTGGTCGGCGCTTGCGCGGGCGCTTGGCAGCGAGATGACCCGCGACATGCGGGAGCATATGGAGGCGCTGGACAAGCGCCTCACGATGCTGTCCGACAAGCTCGACGAAGTGAAAGCGTCCGGGGAAGAGATGCGGGCGGAAGACGCGCGCGCGAGAATCCTGCGCTTTGGCGATGAGATTGGCCGAGGCATCAAGCACAGCAAAGACACCTACGACCAGGCGCTCATGGATATAAATGCCTATGACGCCTACTGCGAGGCGCATCCGCATTTCCGCAACCACGTGACCCGTACCACGTCTGACTTCATCATGGCGCAGTATCGCGAGCGCCTTGAGAAACACGATTTTACCTACTGAAAGGAGAAAAACATATGAAAAACATGCTTAGAAAACTCACCAGCCGCAAGCTCTGGATGGCGGTCGCGGGCTTTGTGTCCGGCGTCATGATCTATCGCGGAGCGGGACAGAGCGAGGCCGCACAGGTCTCGGCACTCATCCTGCAGGGCGCGGCGGTCATCGCGTACTGCGTGGGCGAGGGGCTTGCCGACAGCGCGGGTGCTTCCCCGACTGAGGGAGAGTAAGAAAAGGAGCGGGGGCGGGCGGTTGCCCGCCCCTTTTTTCTTTTTCGGCCTTACTTCGCGAGCCGCTCGCACTCGGCGAGCTCTGTGACCAGCGCCTCGGTTTCCTCTGCGGTGAGGTCGTACTCCTCTGCGAGCCACTCGCTGTCTGCTGCTCTCCATCCGCCGTCGTAAAGGCTCCATGCGCTCTCTCTGTACTGTGTCATCTTGCTACCTCCTTGTGTGTGTTGGGCTTTTGCCCTCCTCTTGTTTACATCTATAGTATAGCTTTTGCTATAGCAAAAGTCAAGCAAAAGTTGAAAGTTTTGAGATTTTTTTGCATGAAAAAGGGAAGGCCGAAGCCCTCCCTTGATTTACTCCTCACCTACTCCGGCCTGCTCGCGCAGTGCCCGCAGGACGTGGCTGTATACGTCCGCGGGGAGTGTGCTGCTATAGCTCTGCACCTCGAAGAGGTACTGCGGCTCGCCCATCCCGCCCTCGCAGATCATGTCGTCTGCGATGTCGTCGGCGCAAGCCTTCACAAGCGCAGCGCGCTTCTCTTCGTAGTCCGGCGCGTCCTCGTCGAGGTCGTCGCTTGCAAACTCCATCTCGACGACCTTGTCGCGTAGCCAGTCGATGTACTCGGAGCGGAGGCCGCCCATGAGGTCGTGAAGCTCGTCGAGGCTCTCCGGAAACTGCTCGAAAAGGTCGCTGACCTCTGAAAGCGACGGTCTCCAACCTGCGACGAAAAGCGAATCCTCGGTCGAGTCCTCGGCGCCGGTTTCGGGGCGCTTAACTTTGTCGTAGTCGTATGCACACTCGTCAAAGTCGCGGATGACAATCTCAAGCTCCTCGGTGTAGTCGGCGAGTGCCGGGAAAACGCCATCCTCGAGCATCCGCTCAGCGTGGTGCACTCTCTCGATGAGGTCGCGTGCGATGGTGGTCAGTGCATCCGCCCCAAGGCGGTTGTCGGTGTCTGCGTCCCAGTCGTAGTCCAGGGAGCCGCTCTCAAAGACTGCGAAGTGCGGGAGGTTGCCGAGCCAGTACTCGTAGACTCGGTTTTCCTCCTCAAGCAGCCGCTCTTTCAGCGTCTCGACCTGATCGGCCGTGAGCCGCCACTCCTCGGCGTGCTTCTCGACGGTGGTGTGTCTGATGCCCTCGTACATGAGCTCAAATGCGGTGTAGTCCATGATATATCTAGCGTCCATAGTGTCCTCCTCTGTGCCGCTCTCGCGGGGCTTTGTGGTATGTCTATAGTATAGATTATGCTATAGCAAAAGTCAAGCAAAAGTAAGAAATCTTTTGAGAAAGTTTTTTTTCGACCGGTCTGCCGCGAGCTTTTGCACGCGCATATATAGGAAGGAAAATATTTGCTTGACTTTTGCTATAGCTTGCGCTATGCTATAGCCATAGGAGGACGGAGCCATGACGATGAAAAAGGATAAAAAGGACTGGAGACAGATGGGGAGACCCACGCAGAACCCGCGCACGGAGCAGATAGGCTTCCGGGTGTCCCCGGCGGAGCTTGCAGACCTGCAGCTTTGCGCGGAGGCGCTCGGCAGGCCGAGGGTTGAGGTGCTGGTTGAGGGCATGAAGCTCATCAAAGAGAAACTCGGCCTCACATGGCAGCGGAGAGTGGGGGACGTCGAGTGCTATCTGACAGCCCCGGACATCAGCAAGACCTACGGCGAGATGCCGGAGCTGCTGCGGGAGTGCATCGAGGGCGATGCCGACCGGCTGAGACGGCTGGTCGAGGTGATACAGCTGCACGGCCGCACAGCGGAGGCGGGTTATCCCTACGAGATGCTGCGGCTGCTGGCGCGGGAGCTTTTCGAGGCGTGGCGCAGAGCACAGCACGACATCCCCGAGGAGCGGGAGGAGCATGTAGTCCTCGCCATGGAGCTGTACGCGAGGGGCTATCGCGACCAGATACTACCGGATAGAGACGGCTGGCGCGCCGACATGGTGCGCGACCGGATGAAGGGCTACTTTGACGCGATCAGCGAGACGCTGGGGCGAGACGCCAAGGACTTCGCACTTTTCTACGACACGGAGCGGCTCTTGGCGCTCGGCGACCTGTGGGAGAGCCGCTGGCACGATGCACACGAGGGCGAGTGGCCTATATGAAATCAAGGGAGGGCGTGAGCCTTCCCTTTTTCGTGCAAAAAAAACTCAAAAAAGATTTTCTGCTTTTGCTTGACTTTTGCTATAGCAAAAACTATACTATAGATGTAAGCAAGAGGAGGGCAAAGCCCAGCACACACGGAGGAAGCAGAGATGAAGAGATATTTAACCGAGGCGGATTTCAGAGAGGTAAACGGCAAGGCGCTGGAGATGGCAAAGGCTTGGGCAGAGGGCGACGAGTTCCAGGCATACACGATTGCGACGCTGGTGCGGGCAGAGGCTTGCAGGACAAAGTACGACACAGACGAGGGCATCCTTCTGAGAGACCTCTACCAGAGACTTGACACCGTCGGACGCTGCATCGCGATGAAGATCTACCCGAGAGAGAAAAATCTCGACCTACTGCTCGACATGATGGAGCGCTACGCGAAGGGGTTCACGTACCTCGCACTGGCGCACGGCGGCGCGGGTATAGCCGAGAAGCTCGCAGAGCATTTCCGGAGCGTGCGATACACCACGACAGACGGCGGCGAGCATCGCTTCGGCACAGGGCTTTACTTTTTCTGCGACGCCGAGGCGCTTGTCAAGCTCGGGACGCTGAGCTATCGCAGACAGAACGAGGACGAAGACGAAGAGTAAACAGGAGCGGGCGAAAGCCCGCCCCTTCTTTTTTTTGAAAGGAGACTTTTATATGAACGCTTTTCAGGCGGGGCAGAAGCTACTCTGCGGGGACTACACGGCCTACACGCCGACCGGCATGAGCCTTTTCGCGAAGGTGGGCAGGCTCTACAAGACCCCGCTGCGCGGGGATGTCGTGTATTTCTACCATGCGTCTATGCGGCGCGTGGCGCATGTGGGGCTGGTAAAGCGCGCGACGCGGAGCATTTTCGGCGTGTGGGACATGTGGACCGAGGAGGGCAACACCGCTCCCGGCCGGCGCTTTTCGCGTGACGGCGGCAGCGTGGCCGAGAAGCACTACACTTTCCGCGAGGATGAGGTGGGCGGCACGCACCTGATCGCGGGCTTCGGGCGTCCGATGTACGGCGCTGACACCTGCACATCCGATGAGATGATTGCGGCCATCGAGGCCGAGGACGGCTATGTAGAGAAAGCGTCTGCAGCACAGCTGGAGACGAAGAGCGGCAACCCGGGTGACAAAAATTTCACAAAGTACGCCGCGTGGTACGGCATGCAGGGCTCCCCGTGGTGCCAGATGCTCATCTCGTGGTGCGCGTACACCGCGTGCGCGGCGCACAGAGCCAAGGCTCACACAGGATGGCGGCAGACCGCGTCCGGCTGGATGTACTCCGATGAGACCGGCAGACGGCTCGCAGGCGAGTGGGCATATATCGGCGGGAGATGGTATGTTTTCGACAACTCCGGACTTCTCATCCGCGACGCATGGTTTCGCGATGCAGCGGGCTGGTACTACCTCGCCGGAGACGGTGGCATGCTCTCCGGACAGTGGCTCGAGTATCAGGGCGCGCAGTACTACCTCACGAAGACCGGCCTCATGGCTCGGAGCGCATATGTGCGCGGGACGCAGCCGTCGGTCGGCAGGGCTCCGTACTACTACTATGTAGACGCAGAGGGACGCTGGGACAGCACGCGCGACACCGAGACCCTGCCCGCAGGAGCGGAGGCGGTTGGCTAAACTTTTCGTGTTGCATATGGCGCGTTTTTCGTGTTGCATTCGTGTTGCATGTGTTCCTAATTTTGACCGTTTTCCCATCGGTTGCAGCCGATTTTTCGACGCGACGGGCATAGAAAAAGCACGCATTTAAGCCGTTTTTGGCGTATTTGCGTGCTTTCGCATTAGCGGAGAGGATGGGATTCGAACCCATGTGCCCCGAAGGACTAACGGTTTTCAAGACCGCCTCGTTATGACCGCTCCGACACCTCTCCAAGTGTAGTGAATGAAGTATACATGAAGGCGACAATTCCTGTCAATCCCTCCGATAATTTTGCCGGTATTTTGATTGCGGATAAGAGGCAGCTTCGTTATAATATAGACAAAAAATAGGGGGGATTTCCATGGAAGAACGTGCAGGACTTACAAGAGAGTTTGCGGAGCGCTTGGAGAAACGTCTGGACGAGTTAAAGTGGCTCTATGCGGAACTGTACCATAATGACGAAAATGCCTTTCGGTATTTTCTTTCCATGATTGAGCGCATGTACGAAGCGCGTCCGGAGGAACTCAAGGCCCTGGACCGAGAGAGGGAGCAGGGTGCGGGCTGGTATCGCAGCAACGAAGTGCTCGGCATGATGCTGTACACGAATTGCTTCGCCGGAAATCTTCGCGGCGTGCGGGAAAAACTTCCCTATCTCAAAGAGGCAGGTGTGACTTACATTCACCTCATGCCCCTGCTCGCAAGTCCCAAGGGGCGCTCGGACGGCGGCTATGCGGTGGCGGACTTCCGTCAGGTCGAGCCGGAGCTCGGCACCATGGAAGATTTCGCGGCACTTGCCTCGGATTGCCATAAAAGCGGCATGGGCGTATGCCTTGATTTTGCGATTAACCACACTTCGGAGGACCACGAGTGGGCGAGACGTGCCCGCGCCGGCGAGAAGGAGTTCCAGGACCGCTATTTCTTCTTTGATAACTGGAATATCCCTAACGACTTTGACCGCACGGTCCCGCAGGTGTTCCCGACGACAGCACCCGGCAACTTCAGCTGGTGTGATGCGGTGCAGAAGGTGGTCATGACGAGCTTTTATCCCTACCAGTGGGATTTGAACTACGCGAATCCGACCGTTTTTAACGACATGACGGAAAACCTCTTTTTCCTCTGCAATCAGGGTGCGGATATCATCCGTCTCGATGCGGTTCCGTACATCTGGAAGACTCTCGGCACGGATTGTCGCAATCTCCCGCAGGTGCACACCATAGTCCGCATTATGCGTATGGCGGCGGAAATCGTGTGCCCGGCGACGCAGATTCTCGGCGAAGTCGTGATGGAGCCTTCGAAGGTGGTGCCGTATTTCGGAACGGTCGAGAAACCGGAGTGCCATATGTTATATAATGTGACGACTATGGCAACGACCTGGCACACGGTGGCGACCAAGGACGTGCGCCTTTTAAAGCATCAGCTCGGACAGGTTTTTGCATTGCCGAAACAGTATACCTTTCTCAATTATCTGCGCTGCCACGATGACATCGGCTGGGGCTTGGATTACGGCTTCTTAAAGCAATTCGGCATCGATGAGGTGGGGCACAAGCGTTTCTTGAACGATTTCCTCCGCGGCTATTACTACGGCTCGGACGCGAGAGGGGAGCTCTACAATGACGATCCGCGGCTTGGGGACGCCAGACTTTGCGGAACCACGGCCTCCCTCTGCGGCATCGAGGCTGCGGAATACGAGGGCAATGTTTGGAAACTGGACCGCGCGATTCGCCTGCACATCATGTTGCACGCCTTTCTCTTTACTCAGTCCGGCGTCCCGGTCATTTATTCCGGCGATGAGATCGGTCAGTTGAACGATTACGGCTACCACAACGATCCCTATAAATGGGACGATTCGCGTTATCTCCACAGAGGCGCCTTCTCCTGGGATGAGGCAGCGCTTCGGAAGGATGCAGAGAGTCGCGAAGGCAGAATTTTCAACGCGCTCCGAAAACTGGAGATCACGCGGCGTGAACACCCGGTCTTTTTGGCGGCTGCGGACACCTGGATTGTCGAGACTTACAACGATCATGTGCTCGGCATAGGTCGCTACTACGACGGAGAGAAGTTGGTGGCGCTGTTCAACTTTAGCCCTCAGGATGAGACAGCTTGGGTCAATGAACCGGAAGACTATACGGATCTCATGACGGGCGAGCCGCGGCGCGCACAGGCAGTCGGCATTCCGGCCTTCGATTTTGCTTGGCTCCTGTGGAGTCGGGAAGAAGAAGAGAAGCGAGAAAAGGAGGCGGAGGCTGCGGCAAAGAAAGCTGCGAAAGAGCGGAAGGCAGCCGAAGAAGCGGCGCAGAAGACAGCCAAGGAAGAAGCCGAAGTCAAACAAGCAGCAAAGGAAGTGGCATCGAAGAAGAAAACAGAGAAAGTCGCGGAAGCAAAGACGGTCGAGACGGCGGAAAAACCGAAAAAGTCCGACGAGAAAGCAAGCGAGGCGGCCTTGGAACAGGAAGCAGCCACGGAACAGAAGGCGGCCGAAGAAAGAAAAGCGGCCGAAGAAGCGGCGCGTAAGACGGTCGAAGCCGTGATGAAGGCAGAGGATGCCGCAAAGAAGGCCGGCAAAGCCGCGCAGTCGAAACGGGCGGCAAGCGGCACCAAGGGAAAGAAAAAGGGTACAAAGAAATGAGCAAGCTTATTTTTCTGGATATTGACGGAACCCTGACAGAGGCCGGCACCAATACGCCGCCCGCCTCTGCGGTGCGCGCCATGGAACAGGCGCGGAAAAAGGGGCACAAGCTTTTTCTTTGCACCGGCAGAAATCCGGATATGCTAAGCCCCCTGCTCCGCTATCCCTTTGACGGCATGGTGGCGAGTTCGGGCGGCTATGTCAAAGTCGGCGACAAGGTACTCTACGACCATCCGATTCCGGCGGAGACCTTAAAACTCGCCTTGGACACCCTGCACCGAAACGGTGTTTTTTGTACAATCGAGGGCACGGAGGGCTCCTTCGGCGATGCCGATTTGAAGGATTTTCTGGACAGCACGGAGGGCGGAAATTCCGAGATTGAGCGCTGGCGAAAAGCCCTGTCCGCAAGTCTCGGCATACGGCCCATGTCCGAGTATGCGGGCGAGGAAATTCACAAAATCGTCATCATGGCGCGGGAGGCGGCGCAGCTTGCGGAGTGCAAGCAACTGCTCGAAAAAGACTTTCATTTTGTCATTCAGGATGTGCCGGCCCACGGTTGCGTGAACGGCGAAATCGTGAGCCACGATTTTGACAAGGGCAAGGGGGTTCGCCGTATCGTAGACTATTTCGGCGCGAATATCGCAGATACCATTGGGTTCGGTGACAGCATGAACGACCTCGAGATGATGGAGACTGTCGGGTATGCGGTCTGCATGGAGAACGGTTCTCCGGCGCTCAAAGAGCGCGCCGACTGGGTCTGCCCGGCGGTCACGGAAGACGGGATTTACATCGCGTTCGAAAAACTCGGACTCCTGTAATCACAAAGTTTACCGCCGGACGGCGGAAGCGGATACAAAGGTCCCGTGAAATACGGGTTGCTTCGGAAAGGGGTTGGATTTATGGCACTGGATTACAGGAAGTGCGCGCAGGAAATCGTCGACCACATCGGTGGGCGTGAGAATGTCGCACAGGCCGCGCACTGCGCGACGAGACTCAGGCTGGTGATCAAGGACAACAGCAAGGTTGACAAGAACTACCTCGACAATGTGGAAGGCGTCAAAGGTATGTTCGAGTCGAACGGACAGCTGCAGCTGATCATCGGCACCGGAACGGTCAACAAGGTGTATGAGGAGTTTCTGAACATCACCGGCATGACGGCGGCGACCAAGGACGATGTCAAAGCGGCCGCGGCGGCGCAACAGCCGCTCTGGAAGAGGCTGTTAAAGCCGATCGGCGATGTCTTCGTCCCGATTCTGCCGGCCATTGTCGCCTCGGGTCTCATGATGGGACTTGTGGAGGCCCTCGCGAAGATTCCGGGACTCGGCTTTGCGGGTTCCGACTGGTTTGCCTTCCTCGACATGGTCGCGAATACGGCCTTTGCCTACCTACCGGTTATAGTTGCAATCTCGGCGGCGCGTGTGTTTGGCGGCAACATCTTCCTCGGCGCAGTCGTGGGACTCTTAATGATTCACTCTTCGCTGACGAACGGCTGGAATGCGGCGAACGGTTACGAGGTCTGGTACCTCTTCGGAAAGATACAGATTTTCCCGAACTATGCCCTCGGACAGATTAACCAGCTCGGCTATCAGGGTCACGTGATTCCGGTCATCTTGTCGGTCTTCTGTATGAGTAAGATCGAGAAGTGGTTCCACGATCATGTACCGGAGATGCTGGATCTCTTCATCACCCCGCTCTGCACGGTGATGAGTACGGCGCTGCTCACCTTCATGATCATCGGACCGATTTTCTCGGGGCTTGAGTCCATGGTATTAAACGGCGCGGAACTCTTGGTGCACAATCCGCTCGGCGCTATGATTATGGGCGCGATTTACCCGGCGACCGTCGTCATGGGTCTGCACCACATGTACAATGTCATTGAGGCGGGCATGCTGGGTTCCGTGGGCTTAAACACCTGGATGCCGATTGCAAGTGCGGCAAACTTCGCACAGTTCGGTGCCTGCCTCGCGGTCGGCATCAAGGCGAGAAGTCAGAAGACCAAGAGCATCGCGGTACCCTCGGCGCTCTCAGCTTCTCTCGGCATTACCGAGCCGGCAATCTTCGGTGTCAACATGCGCTTCTATAAGCCCTTCCTCGCCGGCATGGTCGGCGGCGCAATCGGTGCACTTTTCGGCGCGCTGATGGGACTCGGTGCGACGGCTTACGGCGTGACCGGTCTCCCGGGTTATCTCACCGTCAACAATCCGCTGCTCTACACGGTGCTGCTCGCAATTTCCGGCGGCATTGCGTTCGTGGCGTCCTGGGTCCTGTTTAAGGAAGAGAACGCGGAAGCTCCGGCGGCTGCGGAAGAGAAGAAGGAAACACCCGCAAAAGAAGAGAACTTTGTCGGTGAAGTCGTGATTCGCTGCGAGGCGGGCACGATTGCGGCACCGGTCAAGGGACAGGTTGTGAAGCAGGAGGATATTCCGGACGAGACCTTTGCCCAGGGCATACTCGGTGCGGGCCTCGGCATTCAGCCGGAGGAAGGCGTGGTGTATGCGCCCTTTGACGGCACGATTTCCTCGGTTGCGGAGTCCAAGCACGCAATCGGCATCAGCGGTGCGGGCGACATGGAACTTTTGATCCACGTCGGCATCGACACAGTGGCAATGAATGGAGACGGTTTCGAGCCGTTGATCTCCGAGGGCGACAGCGTGAAACTGGGTCAGCCGATACTCCGCTTCTCCAGAGAGAAGATTAAGGCAGCGGGGCATCCGGATCTGGTCGTCGTGTTGTTGACCAACTCGGACGATTACACGAGCGTAGAAATCAGTTGACAGAATAACCAGAGTAAGCGAGAGAAGGAGAAAACATCATGAAAGAATTCACCTACACCATTACCGATCCGAATGGCATCCACGCTCGTCCGGCAGGCCTCTTGGTCAAGCAGCTCAAGGCTTATAAGAGTACCGTCACCATCTTTAAGGGCGACAAGAATGTCGACATGAAGAAACTGCTCGCGCTCATGGGGCTCGGCGTCAAGCAGGGCGATCTTGTGACCGTCCGGGTTGAGGGAGAAGACGAGGAAGCCTGCGCGGCAGAGCTTGAGAAGTTCCTGAAGGAGACGTTCTGAGTCGAGGAGGCAAAGCATGCAGGTAGCTACCGGCAAGAGCGTTCTAAACGGGATTGCCATCGGAAAAGTTAAAATTTATAAGGCGCCGAAGCTCGAAATCAGCGACAGCCTGATTAAGGATGTCGAGTCCGAACTGAAGCGTTTCGACGACGCCAGGGAGCGCGCCATCGAACAGCAGAATGCGCTCTACGAAAAGGCGCTGGTCGATGCCGGTGAGGACAGCGCTGAGGTGTTCTCCGTCCATGCGATGATGCTCGAGGACGACGATCTTCTGGATGCGACCAACGAAATCATCAAGACGCAAAAGCACACGGCGGAGTATGCGGTCAAGGTGGCCTTCGACAATCAGGCCAAGGTTTTTGCGGAAATGGATGACCCGTACATGCGGGAGAGGGCGGCGGATATCTACGACATCGAGCAGGCGGTGCTGAACTATCTCTTCGGCATCAATGCGGATGCGCTGCAGGGTACGGAGCCCTGTATTCTGGCAGCCAGGGACCTTACACCCTCCGAGACCGTGCGCCTCGATAAGTCGCTTCTCCTCGGCATCATCACCAAAGAGGGATCGCTCAACAGTCACACAGCGATACTTGCGCGTTCCATGGGCATTCCGGCTCTGGTACAGTGCAAGGACGTGGACGAAGACTGGGACGGACGGGAAGCCATCATCGACGGCTATAATTCCTGTGCCTATATCGAGCCGACCGGAGATCTTGCGAAGTCGCTTCGGAAGCGCAAGGAGAAAGACGCAAAGCAAAAGGCGCTTTTACAGGAGTTAAAGGGAAAGAGCAATACGACCATTGACGGCAAGACCATTCAGGTCTATGCGAACATCGGCGGCCCCTCCGACATCGGCCTCGTGCAACAGAACGATGCGGGCGGCGTGGGACTATTCCGCTCCGAGTTTGTCTATCTCAATTCGAGAGACTATCCGAGCGAGGAGGAGCAATTTAACGCCTATCGCCTCGCGGTCGAGACGCTTGCGCCGAAGCAGGTCATCATTCGCACCTGCGACATCGGTGCGGACAAGCAGGTCGAGTACATGAACATGGCGAAGGAGGAGAACCCGGCCATGGGCGTGCGTGCAATCCGTATTTGCCTGACTCGGAAGGACTTCTTTAAGACCCAGCTGAGGGCGCTGCTTCGGGCATCGGCCTACGGCAATCTAGGCATCATGTTCCCGATGATCATCTCCATGCGGGAGCTCAGAGAAAGCAAGGAGTTGCTTTCGGAGTGTGCGGAAGAACTGAAGAAGCAGGGCGTGAAGCTCGGAAATTACGCGGTCGGCATCATGGTTGAGACACCGGCGGCTGTGTTGATTGCCGACGAGCTCGCTGCGGAATGCGATTTCTTCTCAATCGGAACCAACGACCTCACGCAGTACACGCTGGCCATTGACCGGCAGAACGCGGGGCTGGATCCCTTCCTCGCAAAACATCACCCGGCTGTCCTTCGGCAGATTAAGATGACCATAGATGCGGGTCACCGTCAGGGCATCTGGGTCGGCATCTGCGGCGAACTCGGGGCCGATCTCGCCCTCACGGAGACCTTTCTCCGCATGGGCGTTGACGAGCTTTCGGTGAATCCGGTTTCGGTTCTGCCGCTCAGAAAGATTATCCGCGGCATCGACCTCAGGAAGAAGCCGGGCGCGGGCCTCACGGACGAGACGGAAGCGGAGAGTGCGACGACGGAATAAAGCAAGTTAAGTTGTGAAAGCAACATCACGGAAATACAGAAGAAAAGAGAGTGTCCGCCAAGGCGCCGAAACATGGCGCAAGGCGGCACTCTTTTTGTTATAGGGAAACCGACGTAGAGGCGACAGTCAAAGCTCCGGAGTGGAAGCTGCCTTTGCGTATCATCCCTGTGTAAGTCTCGCGTAAGGGGATAGCCCTTAGGTTTTGGGGAAACGGCGCAGAAAAGGAGAGCGCTTCTTCTGAACGGCGCAGAAAGGAGAGTTCTTCTTCTGCAAGGAAATGGAATGTGCTACAATGTAGCGGATAATACGCTACACAGACCGTAATTCGGAAGTCGAGGAGTCAGAGTATGAAACAATTATGGTATCTCTTAGTCCCGCTCGGGGCAGCAATCTTTATTTTCAGCATACGCGGGACAATCAGAGCCGTGAAGGCGAAGCTTCTCTATGAGCAAGCCTATACCGAAGAGAGCGGCAGCTTTACTGTCACGAAGCCGGGGAATTACGGCATTTGGTTAAACGGAAAGCAGTACAGCAAATCCCCGTATGGGGAATTCGGTTTGCAACTCTCAATCAAAGAGACGGGGGAGATGATTCCGCTCAGCAGACCTTTGATGCGCACCACCGTAAGCGGCATCGGGACGGCACGGATGGAGCTCTATACCTTTCATGCGGATGCGGGTAACTATACCTTAACGCGGACGGAGGATGCGAGCCTCGGTGACAGATTGCTCTCAAATGTCGGGAAGGTCGTGAGCAGAAAACCGGTCGACTATGCGCGCTTCTCCTTCCGCGTCTATCCGAACAGATCTATCGCATTCGGATTTGCCTATGGTTTTGGCATTGCTTTGGGCGTTATGCTCATAAATTTCGGCTTGCTCCTGCCGCACTATCTGTAAACCGAGGCGGAATATACTTCCGTTTGCTTGAAGGAAGGGCGTAGCCTTATCGCTTATCGCAGAGCTTCGCTCGGATACAGCGGTAAGGCGGGTGAAGCCTCGAAAATTTGTGCTTGGAAAGAGGAGCTGCTTTATGTTATACTGATTCAGCACCACCCTTAAGAGCGTCTCGATGTGTGACGCCACCGGAGTGAACGGGTGAGAAAACAAAATCAAAAAAACTTTTAAAAAGTCGTTGACTTTTTGCGGACAGGTATTTATACTGATTAAGCTGTAATCAGCGGCACCGCGTGTCACTGAGCAAACTGAAAAAAGTTATTTGATTCAGGCACAGTACTTTTAGCAGAAGTACCCAAGTGGTTGAAGGGGCTCCCCTGGAAAGGGAGTAGGTCGTTAATAGCGGCGCGAGGGTTCAAATCCCTCCTTCTGCGCTGCCGACTCGTTCGGCAAAGAACCTTGAAAATCAAAGATCAGACAGTACAAACAACCCTGAAATCTCTGTG
>ERZ773233.983-NODE-983-length-17328-cov-4.533665_pt1 | contig 17328 bp, 9 predicted proteins | sample MGYA00580991_ERZ773233 | MGnify/ENA primary metagenome ERZ773233 (study PRJEB29015, sample SAMEA2738178) | human oral metagenome | biome: human oral; feature: human-associated habitat; material: saliva | place: China | collected 2161 ...
CCCGAAGAGCTAGCCGTAGTATTTGATCCTCCAGGAGGGACCTTCCGTCATCGGGAGTATCCTGCCTATAAGGCACAGCGTGAAGAGACCCCTGAGGGAATAAGGATCGCTATCCCCTTCATCAGACAGCTACTAGAGGCCTACCGCATCCCTATGGTAGAGGTTGCGGACTACGAGGCGGATGATGTCATAGGTACGATCGCTAAGGCTGCAAGCCGTGCTGGACGTGAGGTTTACATGGTCACTCCGGACAAGGACTACGGCCAGCTGGTCTCAGACTCTGTACGTATGTATCGGCCGATGCAGGGCGGTGGCTACGAGATCTGGGGTGTCGAGGAGATCAAAGAGAAGTTTGGGCTCTCGTCACCGAGTCAGGTCATCGACTACTTGGCCTTGCTTGGGGATAAGGTCGATAATATCCCCGGCTGTAAAGGCATTGGGGAGAAGGGAGCGCAGAAGCTCCTCGCCGAATACTCCACCATAGATAATCTGCTGGCACATGCTACCGAAATCAAGGGAGCGACAGGCAAGAAGCTCATCGAAGGTGCAGACGATATTCGCTTATCCTATTACCTCGCTACGATATGCACGGACGTTCCCCTAGACTACAAGGCGGGTGATTATGCCAGAGCTGAGAAGGACGAGGAGGCGATACGTACGCTCTTCGAGGAATTGGAGTTCCGTACCCTGCTCAATCGTGTGCTTGGCTCGTCGCCGACACCTAAGCCAGCCATGGGTAAGGCTGTAGATGCGAATGACCTCTTTGGGGGTCTGGAGAGCTTTGAGCCGGTGCCGGAGGAGACGACGCTAGCCAGCACGGAGGGAGTGCCAGAGCTACAGATCGAGGTGCTTACGCCCGAGAGCCTACCGAGCTTTGTCGAAGAGGCGCTGAAGGCAGAGGTCTTGGCCTTTGATACCGAGACGACGAGCGTCGATCCGCTGACCGCTGAGCTGGTAGCCGTCACCTTTGCCCTCGGAGATGATAAGACTTATTATCTCGATATACCTAAGGGACGAGAGGAAGCGGTCAGCCTTCTGCAGGTGCTACGTCCGCTCTTTGGTGCAGAGAAGATCCTCAAGATCGGGCAGAACCTCAAGTATGATCTGCAGGTACTACGCTCCTATGATATCGAGGTCACAGGCCCTTACTTCGACACGATGATAGCTCACTACCTGCTATTCCCTGACCAACGGCATGGATTGGATGAGCTTGCGGAGAAGTTCCTTGGGTATAAGATGATGAGCTTTGAGGAGATGATCGCGCCACAGTCACAGCGATCCTTCGACTTACGTCAGGTCGAGCCTGAGCGACTGCGCTTCTATGCCTGCGAAGACACTCATATTACCTTCCTCCTCTATCGGCTCTTCGATCAGCGACTACAGAAGGCTGGGCTCTCGGACCTCTTCGTTCGTGTAGAGATGCCTCTGATGCGTGTCCTGCTAGAGATGGAGCGAGAGGGGGTGCGCCTAGACGTCTCTGTCCTCGCTCGCCAAGCTGTCGAGCTACAATCCAAGCTCTCCCAGCTCGAAGAGGATATCAGTACGCTCCTCGGACATCCGATCAATGTGAATAGTAGTCGGCAGGTCGGTGAGGCACTCTTTGACGAACTACGCATCCTAGAGAAGCCTAAGAAGACCAAGAGCGGAGGCTATACGACGAGCGAGGAAGTCTTAGAGAAGCTCCGGGACAAGCATCCCGTCGTCGATCTTATACTTAGCTACCGAGGAGTGAAGAAGCTCCTGAGTACTTACGTCGAGGCTTTGCCCGAATTAGTCTACCCTGATGGCAAGCTACACACGTCTTTTAACCAGACGGTGGCGGCTACGGGGCGCCTCTCGAGTAGCAATCCTAATCTTCAGAATATCCCTATTCGTACCCCAGAGGGACGTGCCATCCGTGAGGCCTTTATCCCTGAGGAGGGATGCACCTTCCTTTCGGCGGACTACTCGCAGGTCGAGCTTCGCCTCATGGCGCACTTCTCCGGCGATGAGGCACTGATCGAAGCCTTTCGCTTAGGGCAAGACGTCCACCAAGCTACGGCTGCGAAGATCTATGGCTTGCCCTTAGAGGAAGTGACGAGCGATATGCGACGCAGGGCGAAGACGGCCAACTTCGGGATCATCTACGGCATCTCTGCCTTTGGGCTTAGCGAACGGCTCTCCATACCTAGGCGTGAGGCTAAGGAACTCATTGACGGTTACTTCGCTTCCTACCCCGGTGTCGCCCGCTACATGCAGTCTGTCGTCGAGGAAGCTCGGGAGCGAGGCTATGTGACGACGCTCTTAGGCCGAAGACGCCTACTGCCTGATCTGCGCAGTGCTAATGCTGTGGTGCGAGGATATGCCGAGCGAAATGCCATCAACGCCCCCCTTCAGGGCTCCGCAGCTGACCTCATCAAGCTGGCGATGATACGTCTGGACGAGGAGCTACGTGCCCGAGGCCTACGTAGCCGTATCCTTCTGCAGGTGCATGACGAACTGAATCTGAATGTTCCCCTCGAGGAGCTGGACGAGGTGACCTACCTCGTGCGTACCGTCATGGAGGGTGTCTGGCCAGAGCTACGTGTCCCGCTGGAGGTCAGCGTCGGCCATGGCGAGAACTGGCTCGTGGCGCACTAAGGCTCAAGCTCGATTTTCGTCGAAATGAAGATATAGCCCCCATAGAGAGATACTCTGTGGGGGCTATGTCATACCTTGATCTTGGGGGCTGTGTGAACCATCGTTAGGGGAAGGAGTGTTACCTCTCTAGACGATTTAATAGATATCCTTTATGATCAAGATTTATGGTATGCCCAGCTGTCCCGACTGTCATTTCGTCGAGGAGCAGGTACAGGGCGATGCACGCTATGAGGTCATCAACATCGGTGACCATATCCTTCACCTCAAGGCCTTCCTGCGTCTGCGTGATCGGGAAGCGATCTTTGACGAAGCCAAGGCACATGGCTTCGCAGGGATTCCTTGCTTTGTCCTCGAAGATGGGACGGTGACTCTTACCCCCGAAGAGGCAGGCTTGAAGAGCCGTCCTATGGAGGGAGTGGCTTGTTCGATCGACGGCTCAGGTTGCTAAGCCTATTGTCATCGTGGGGTGGGTATAGCCTACCCCCACTTCATCATCTGTGAGGCTACTCCGATCGGCAGATGGGGGTAGCCTCATCGCTATGTCAAGTGGAGCGTCAAGATCATCCCTCTGACAGAGCTTCGCTGGAGCAAGGCTTGATGAAGGTGAGGCTTCTCCCAAGGAAAGGTTAGCCTTTGCTTGGAGAAAGGCTAACCTTTATTTGAGGAAAGCTCTACCTCTCTGGGATGAATCCTAGAAGGCCTCTTCGGCGAGGCTAGAGGTAGACTGGGAGAGGGGTATGTTTCCCTCCTCGGAGACGAGAAGGGATTCGTCGATCGGGTCGCTTATTTCTTCGGAAGGGGTCGGAGACTTCGGGGAGGAAAAGGTGACTTGTAGGTACTGCTCTCGGTACTTTTCTTCTGCCCAGGTAGAGGCTCGCTCACGTGTCCAGCGGTAGGTGCGTTTGCCTCCGGTAAACTCTGTGGGGACGTCTTCACCTATAAAGATCAGGCGCAGGATACGCTCGACTTCCTGCACACACCCCTTGAGGTTATGGTGTACCTGCATCTCCGAGAAGCGAAGTACGAGCCAGCCTAGACTGATCAGGTGCATATCTCGGTCGGCGTCTCGTCCTTGGATGTAGTGCGTCGGTTCGCCGGTGCTCCCTACATAGGGCTCATCGATCTCGATGTCTAGCAATAGCCGTTGATCACCTAGCTCGGCGATGATGGTGATGTCTGGCTCATAGGCGCGAGCGGTGGATGATGTCGGGATATAGGCATTAGAGGATATTTGGGAGTAGGTAAATCTTCGTAGCAAGCCAGATCGGTGTGTGACGAGGTGTCGGTAGAGGGCACGCTTGAGGGTTTGCTCTGTTATGCCTTGGGGATATTCACGTTTTCGGAAGCGAGGACGCTGGGGAGCTGTACCAGACTGCGGTACATAGATGAGCGGATAGCTCTCGTGCGAGAAGCGGACAGCCTGAAGAAACTGAGGCTGATCGTAGGTCTGTGAAGTGTAAGTATGAGGCTCGGGCTTGGTCGGGGAGACCTCTTCTCGCTCGTAGTCCTTAGGTTTTCTCTTCTGCCTGGCTCTCCAAATGGTAATAAGGTAGGCTAGGAGTAGGCAGATCGCTAAGAATAATAGGAGAGAGGAAAGCATGAAGGATCGAGCAAAGAGGATGGTTGATGACGGGAGCGATAGGGGTTTCCTATCGCATAGTACAAAGGTACACATTCGTGCCGTAGGTATTTACAGTATCTTTGTACGCTAATTACGATTGTATTTATCACCAATGAATAGAAAAGACTATGAAATTATGGCGCCCGTGGGCTCGTATGAGTCCCTCATGGCAGCTATCAATGCCGGCGCCGACTCCATATATTTCGGTATCGAAGGCCTGAATATGCGCTCCAAGAGTGCTAACAACTTCACCACCGAGGACCTCCATAAGATCGCAGGCATATGCCGTGAGCACGGCGTCAAGAGCTATCTGACCGTCAATACGATCATCTATGACGAAGATCTCGCCCTCATGCGTGAGATCATCGACTCGGCTAAGGAGGCGGAGGTGTCTGCGATCATCGCTGCAGACGTTGCCCCGATGCTCTACGCTCGTAGCATTGGGGTCGAGGTACACCTATCTACCCAGCTGAATATTACGAACGTCGAGGCACTGCGCTTCTATGCCCAGTTCGCTGATGTCGTGGTCTTGGCTCGTGAGCTCAATATGGATCAGGTCGCTAAGATCCATGAGGCGATCGTCAATGAGCCCATTGTCGGCCCCGCAGGCCAGCCTATCCGTATCGAGATGTTTGCCCATGGAGCCCTCTGCATGGCTGTCTCGGGGAAGTGCTACCTCAGTCTGCATGAGCAGGGCAAGAGCGCTAACCGAGGCTCCTGCTCACAGATCTGTCGCCGATCCTATGAGGTCAAGGACAAGGAGACGGGGATCGAGCTCGAAATCGATAACCAATACATCATGTCGCCTAAGGATCTTAAGACGATACACTTCCTCAATAAGATGCTGGATGCAGGGGTTCGTGTCCTCAAGATCGAGGGTCGTGCTCGTGGACCTGAGTATGTCGATACCGTAGTACGTGCCTATCGTGAGGCGGTGGATACCTATTGCTCGGGCAACTTCTCGCTGGCGAAGGTCGAGGAGTGGGATGAGCACCTCGGGCAGGTCTTCAATCGTGGCTTCTGGAACGGGTATTACCTCGGTCAGCGCCTCGGTGAATGGACGCCCAACTATGGATCTTCGGCCACGAAGCAGAAGATCTATGTGGCGAAGACCAATAAGTTCTTCTCCAAGATCGGCGTAGGCGAGTTCGCTGTCGAGAGTGGCGAGATCAAGGTGGGGGATGAGATCCTGATCACCGGACCTACGACGGGGCTCGTGCGTCTCACGGTCGAAGAGATCCGAGTCGATATGGAGTCGGTCGATAGAGCTACGAAGGGGCAGGTCTGCTCGATAGCTGTACCAGCCAAGGTGCGCCCAGGTGACCGCGTCTATGTCTTCTCTGACCGTAAGGTGATGCAGTAGCCTGCTCGCTGAAAGCGCCTTCTTGGGGAGGTTAGACCTCCCTCTTACATACAGCCTACCTCTTGTCTACGCAGGGGGTAGGCTTTGCTTTTACGAGCTCTATCTTTACCCGAGGCAACGTTGGGATCCGCCTTGGGTGGAAGAGAGCCTTGGGATGGGTAGGGGGATGATGCGCTCGGGGAAGAGCTTGGGTAGAGGTGTGGGGAGAGCACCTGACCTCGTCGCAGAGGTAGACCTCTTCGCCTTTTATCCCTAAATTTGTACTACATTATTATAAAGAGGTGTGCCAAGCGGGAGCTAGGTATCTCCTCGTCATCTTTCTTATGAGACAGACCAAGCAATCCGAGGTGCTTTTCTCCCGTGCCTCGCAGTATATCCCTGGAGGAGTGAATAGCCCTGTACGTGCTTTTCGCTCTGTTGGCCTCCAGCCAGTATATATCGATCATGGCCGTGGCGCCCATATCTTCGATGTGGATGGCAATGAGTACATCGACTATATCAGCTCTTGGGGACCACTACTGCTAGGACATGCCCACCCCAAGATCCAGACCGCTATCGAGCAAGAGCTACGTAAGGGGACAAGCTATGGGGCGTGTAATGCCCGAGAGGTCGAGATGGCTGAGCTGATCTGTATGAAGTTCTTCCCCTCGATGGAGCGTGTGCGTATGGTGAACTCTGGGACTGAAGCGACGATGAGTGCTATCCGTCTGGCTCGTGGGGTCACGGGACGGGACAAGATCGTCAAGCTTGAGGGCTGCTACCATGGTCATGCCGACAGCTTCCTTATATCGGCAGGCTCGGGACTAGCGACCTTTGGGCAAACTTCGAGCGCTGGAGTCACGAAGCACACCGCTGAAGATACCCTCGTAGCTCAGTATAATGACCTCCAGAGTATCGAGTCTGTCCTCACAGCGCATCAGGGTCAGGTAGCTGCCGTCATCCTAGAGCCGATCATGGGGAATATGGGTCTGATCCCTCCCGTGGCTGGTTTCTTGCAGGGACTACGGGCTCTGACCGAGCGGGAGGGTGTCCTGCTGATCTTTGACGAAGTCATTAGTGGCTTCAGAGCCGCTCGTGGAGGAGCACAAGAGCTCTATGGTGTCCGCCCCGACCTCACCTGTCTGGGGAAGATCATCGGTGGCGGTCTCCCCGTGGGAGCCTTCGGTGGGCGAGCCGAACTGATGGATCGCCTAGCTCCACTAGGTGACGTCTATCAGGCGGGGACACTCTCGGGTAATCCCTTAGCCCTAGCTGCAGGGATAGCGATGCTGACGGAGCTGGCCGAGCCGACCTTCTATGACCGCTTAGAAGAGCGTGGTCGTACGTTTGAGAGCCTACTCCGTCCGCTCCTTGACCGCTATGCTGATCGCTTGAGCTATAATCGTGTGGGCTCCCTCTCCACGATCTTCTTCCGCCCAGGAGGAGTCGTCTCCAATGCCGATGCTAAGGGGTCAGATACCGAAACCTATGCTCGCTACTTCCGAGGCATGATCGAGCGAGGGATCTATCTCCCACCATCGCAGTTCGAATGCCTCTTCCTCTCCATGGCACACACCGACGAAGACTTCGCCCGCACCATAGCTGCGATGGATGAAGTCCTCGGTGAAGTGCTGTAATCTACTAAGTCTCTCCATCCCTATGGCCTACCTCCAACTACAGATACGCTACCGCTACGATGCCGTAGCCTCCACCCTCGCTGACGAAGATCTCGCTGACTGGCTGATCGCCGAGCTGGGTGAAGTCGGCTACGATAGCTTCGAGCAAGGCGAAGGCTATGTCAAGGCCTTCATCCTCGCAGATGATTATAATGAGGAAGCTACTAACGAGCTTCTGGCGAACTTCCCTGTCTCTGGCTTCTCCTACGAGACACAGCTGGAGGAATTGCCCGACATCAATTGGAATGAGGAGTGGGAGAAGAACTACTTCCAGCCGATTGTCCTCGGTGAAGGTGCTTGCCTCATCCGAGCACCCTTCCATGCTTCTCGTCCCGACATCCCGCTGGAGATCATCATCAATCCTAAGATGGCCTTCGGTACGGGCAATCATGAGACGACCTCCCTCGTAGGTCAGTGGCTACTAGAGCATGACTTGTCTGGACTTCGCGTGCTCGATATGGGCTGTGGGACGGGCATTCTTGGACTGATCGCACTGAAGCGTGGCGCCAAACATCTAACTGCGATAGATATTGACCCATGGGCGTACGCCAATGTGCAGGAGAATGCCTCACTTTCGGGCGTCCTAATCGACGAAATGCTATGTGGTGACGCCTCTCTCCTCGAGGGGAAGGAGCCCTATGACTTGATCTTGGCGAATATCACCCGTAACATCCTCCTCGAGGATCTCCCACGCTATCGACAGGTCATGAAGGTCGGTGGGCGCATCGTCCTCAGTGGCTTCTATGAGGAAGATATCCCTCTACTGGAGGAGCGGGGCCAGGAGCTGGGGCTAAGCCTAGTCAGCGTGGCGACGAAGAACCGCTGGTCGCTCCTTGAGCTCCAGCGTAACGCTTAATGAACGTTAACTCATTTACACTACACGATAGATCAATCTTATGAAACAGATTCGTACGCTTGCCCTCATGCTCCTAGCTCTCTCGTGGCTAGGGACGGCCAAGGCCGCACCTCAGCATGGGCGCCCTCGTCTTGTGGTCACGATGATGGTCGACCAGATGACTTGGGATTATCTCTACCGCTATCAGGCTCGCTTCTCCGAAGGTGGGTTTAAGCGTCTGCTTACTCAGGGCTTCAACTGCGAGAACACACGTATTAACTACATCCCCAGCGTGACGGCTATCGGCCATAGCTCAGTGCATACGGGGAGTGTCCCAGCCATTCATGGCATCGCAGGGAATGACTTCGAGAAGGATGGTAAGCCCATCTACTGCACCGAGGATACCTCTGTCTCCACCGTGGGTGCACCCAATGGGAAGAGTGGTCAGATGTCGCCACGCAATCTGCTGACCACGACGATCGCAGACGAGCTACGTATCGCTACGAACTTCCGCTCGAAGACCATCGGCGTAGCTATCAAGGACCGCGCCTCCATCCTCCCCGCAGGCCACACGGCTAACGGTGCTTACTGGCTGGACGACAAGACGGGCAACTTCATCACCAGCACCTACTACATGCAAGACCTCCCTCAATGGGTCAAGGACTTTAACGCTCGTGGACGAGTGGCAGAGCTTCTGATGCAGGGATGGGCACCTCTCTACCCCCTCAGCACGTACAAGGAGAGTACAGCAGATGACGTCCGCTATGAGCAACCTTGGGGAAAGAACGGCGAACATCCAGCTACCTTGCCCCTAAATACGGCAGAGCTGATGAAGGAGCATGGCTTAGGAGTCATTCGCACGACACCTATGGGTGCCACACTTACCTTTGAGATGGCGAAGGCCGCTATCGAAGGGGAGAAGCTCGGTAGCCGTCTTGATGAGACCGACTTCTTGGCGATGAGCCATTCGTCTACCGACTACATCGGACACCGCTATGGTACCTTCGCCGTAGAGACGGAGGACGCCTACCTAAGACTAGACAAGGATCTCGCAGACTTCTTCGCTTATCTCGATAAGCAATACGGTCGGGATGGGTATCTCTTCGTTCTCACCGCCGACCATGCAGCTGGGCATAACCTAACCTTCGAGCGAGACCACAAGATCCCAGGGGCTGCCCTTCGCCTAGATATTGCTCTCGGTATCGCAGACTCTGCCGCTCGTGCCTTCACGGGTAAGGATGTCAAGCTCATCCGTAGGATCTCGAACTACCAAGTGTTCTTCGAAAACGAACGCATCGATAGCCTAGGCATCGACCGCCTCCCGCTGCTGAGGAAGGTAGCCGAGGTGCTACGTGCCAAACTCCCAGGGGCTGCCTTCGTCGTACCTGCAGAGGAAGTCGAGATGGCGACGATCCCTGAGATCATCAAGACACGTATCATCCATGGCTACCGTAAGGGACGCAGTGGTGATATCTTCATCGTCGCTGATCCAGGCTGGTATAATAAGTGGAACGGACGTCTACCTCAGGGGACGACACACGGGGTGTGGTCTCCCTATGACACGCACATTCCGCTCATCTTCATGGGTCGTGGCATCCGCCCAGGTCACCTTTATCGTGAGACCTATATCACCGACATCGCGGCGACACTGGCTGCCCTGCTGAAGACGCAGTATCCCTCGGGCTGTATCGGTCATCCGATCACCGAGGCCTTTGCTACCGAAGCTCCAGCTCAGGTAGCTCGCCCTAGCACAAGACGCAAGTAATCTGATCCGCCTAGCCGTGTGCCTTCGCTTCGAACGAAGGCACACGGCTTTTTCTTTCCCTTATGTCGATGGGTATGACGACTCCTCTTCCGCTCGGTGGCTATCGTACTTGGCTACAGCGCTCCTTTCTCTTTTATCTAGCTTGCACACTCGTTCTGGCAGGGCAATTCATTATTGCCCTCTTGGGGAGTATGGTCTTAGAGCTCATGGATGGGGTGGGCTGGTGCTTCTATCTCTTATCTTGCCTCTCCCATGCAGCGACTTGGATGCTCCCGAGCCTGCTCTTAGCGCTACTTCTCATCGCCTGTACGCTCCGTCGGACGGCTCTTGTCGTCCAAGGGGTGCTAGCGACGCTCGTCGTCGTGCTGGCTCAGCTGGATGCACAGGTCTTCGCTATCTACCGCTTCCATATCAATGGCTTTGTGCTGAATATGGTCTTCGGTCCTGGAGCGGGGGAGATCTTCACCTTTGACCTAGCACTCTACCTGAAGGAGGGACTTCTCCTGCTCTCGCTGACGCTCCTAGTCGTGGGGGCATACTTTGCTTCTCGCTGGATTTGGAAGAGACGTAAGAAGGGGTATGTAGCTTGGGGACTAGGGGTGATCCTTGGGGCTACGGTCTTGGCACATGGGATCCATATCTGGGGGAGCTTCGTCTCTCGTACGGCAGTCGTGCAGTCAGCGAAGCTCCTCCCGTACTACTTCCCTACGACGGCCTATAGTCTGATGAATAACCTCGGCTTCCATTCCCCGAATGATCTAAGGAAGCTCCAGGCTGGAGGATCAGGGCTCATCGCCTATCCTGTCCGACCCTTGGTGAAGGAGACGCCTGACTCACTACCTAATATCCTCATCATCCTGCTGGACTCCTGGAATAAGCGAGCGCTTACTCCCGAGTGCATGCCTCATCTGTATCGCTTCGCTCAGGAGAACCAATGGTATACCAATCACTTCAGCGGGAGTAATGGTACAAGGAGTGGAGTCTTCTCTTTCTTCTTCGGACTCTCGTGCTACTATTGGGAAGACTTTGAGGCTGCTGGGGTGCGCCCCGTCCTCATCGACCGCTTACTTGAGCTAGGCTATGACTGTCGTACCTATCCCAGCGCCACACTAGAGAACCCTAACTTCGCTAAGATCCTCTTCAGCCGGATCCCGAACCTACGTAAGACGACCCCTGGGGAGACCTCGCAGGAGCGAGATGCTCGCCTCACGGCGGATTACCTTAGTGAGCTCCCACAACGAGAGGCTAGCGGTCGTCCGCTCTTCTCCTTCCTTTTCCTTGATTTGCCCCATAGTTTCGAGCCCATGGAGGGAGCTCATGCGCCCTTCCAGCCATCTTGGCCATATGCAGACTATACGAAGCTGAAGGCAGACCTAGACCCCGAGCCTTTCTTCAACCTCTATCGCAACACCTGCTACCGTGCCGATGAGCTGCTGGCGCCTGTCCTAGAGCGTCTCCGAGCTACGGGGGCGCTAGAGAATACCCTCGTGATCATCAGCGGAGACCATGGGCAGGAGTTCAATGAGAATGGGCGTAACTACTGGGGACATAATGGGAACTTCTCCGCCCATCAGCTCGGTGTGCCACTCATCGTCCACTTTCCCCAGACGAAGGCCCAGCGCTATAGCCACCGCACGACGCACTATGACCTCGTGCCGACCCTCCTCTCTCGCTACCTCGGTGTGAGGAATGATCCCAGCGACTATAGTATGGGAAGAATGCTCGATGATCCTTCGCCCCGCCTATGGCAGGTCGTCGGGAGTAACCTCAACTATGCCTTCATCCTCCCAGGGGATACGATCCTTGAGAAGACGGCCGAGGGTAGCCTCGATGTCTACGATGCTCGTATGAAGCCCGTGCCTGCCTATCGCCTAGATCCGAAGACCTTCAATGCGGCGATGGAGCGGCTCAATCACTTCTATAAGCAGTAGCTCCCTGCGACAAACATAGAGGAAGCGCCTCACACTCACCGGAGTGTGGGGCGCTTTTCATTGAGCTTGAGATGGAGGAAGCTATTTACTTCCTCCACGAGTGCGTCGCTGACGGTGGAGGTAGTCATAGGTCATCCAGAGCCCCGTCACGGAGGTGATCGTGCAGAGACCTAGGAGAAGCCATATCACGAAGGTCCATACTACGGGATTATTCACGAGCCAAGGGAAGGAAAGGCGGTGCAAACGGGAGAACATCCAGGCCTCTATGCGATCACTGTCCGCCACGAGGTGGGCTCTGCCCGAGCTTGGGTCGACGTAGTACGTATGATGGTCCTTCGTGTCGATAGCGATCCTCCAGACCGGCAGGGGCAGTTTGTGCCCTCGATGGATATAGTCGCTGTCGTACTGCTCTAGCCACGTGACGGTATAGCTATGTCGATCGCCGAAGACACTACGTAGCTCACGAAGGATCGTCGTGCTGTCCAGCGCCAAGAGGCGAGGGGTTACGCAGCGTGCGTCATAGTAGTGGGGCTTATCCGCTCCCTCTGCTCGGAGGATGGGGATCGTGCCTAGGCTCTCGAAGCTCAGCTGACGTAGCTCGAGCTCCTGAGCTCTGAGGGCGGAGAGGTCAGTCTGGTAGGAGGCTAAGGTATGTGGATAACCAGCGATCTTATCCACGGGATAATCCGTAGCCTCGGTGGTTTCGTAGTCGACGACCGAGAGAAGTCCCGTCAGAATCCAAGCGATGAGCATCAGACCGCTGACCGTCCCGAAGAAGTGGTGCCACTGCTGTCGGCGCTTAGGATAAGGGGAGAAGAGCTTACAGGCCTGCTTTTTCGTCCGTAGGCGATACTGTGCGATACCGATGTAGAAGCCTGAGAGCGTCATAAACGTACCTAGCGCTCCGAGAACGATAATTATCCACCGCCAGAGCTCTTGGTTCGAGCGAATGAAGGTGAGGTAGATCCAGTGAGGGATAGCTCCACACCAAGCCCAGAAGCGCTCGCTTCGGGTAGACTCCTGTAGCACTCGCCCCGATCGGCTAGCTACATAGACCTCGTGCCCCTCGTCTCCTGAGAGGTGAAGGCGGTAGAAGGGGAGCTCCTCCCTTAGACGTCCAAAGGGCACCCATTGGTCGAGGGCGTCGAGGGTGTCTATGTGGGTGATCTTTTTCCCCCAGCGACCTGCTACAGAGGCGAGGTAATCGGCATCGACGACGAGGCTCTGGAGCGTATCGCCCGTGATCGTCCGGCTCTCACGGCTCCCATCGAGGGTGTAGAGACGGAGGTAGGGCGCCCGGGCGTCCCAGGATCCCGAGCGGAGGGTTAGCTCTTCGAGGGGGAGGGTGTCGAGCTGCTGGAGCTCTAGGAGCTGAGCTAGGCTGTCTGTCGAGGGTAGCTTCTCGGGAAGGAGGTCACGGTGCTGGAGCTCTTCCTGCTGGCTGTACTTCGGATACTGATGATAGATGAGCACGAGTCCCGATAGGCACCACAGGACGAAGAGTAGGCTCAAGGACGCCCCAAGTAGGCGATGCGTCTTGATGACGAAGGTCTTGAAGGAGGCCATAGCGTGGATAGGAAAGGTTTCGGTAGGCTATTTAGCTCCGTAAAGATACGATATTCCCCTGCCTAGCTCTTAGCCCGAGGGGGCGAGGGGCTTCTTGCCCGATCAGCGGGCTATCTCCTTCAGCCTATGAAGATCTACCTCTGTGGGGATAAAGCTCTACCTTGGCTTGGACAAAGGTTTACCTTTTCCCAGACCAAGGTAGAGCTTCTCCTCAGAAGGAGTTAGAGAGGGGTAACGAAGAGGTTAGGGGAGAGGTGCGGGACGAGGGACTAGCTAGGCTCCGAAGCTACGGGGCTCGTAGGCGTATCCTCGGGGTGGAACTCCGAGTAGACCAGCCTTGCCTTGCTCTGACCCAGCACCTCGGTCAGGGCTTCGAGGGAGGCTGTCGAGACGGCCTGTACGCTGTGGAAGTGCTGAAGTAGACCTTCCTTAGCCTTAGGGCCAATGCCTTTGATGTAATCCAAGCGGGAGGAGAGCTGGCTCTTACTACGTTTGTCTCGGTGAAAGGTGATGGCGAAGCGATGAACCTCCGCCTGAATCTGCTCTAAGAGACGGAATACCGGGCTGTGATGCCTGATCGGGATCTCACGAAGGAGGTCTTCGCCATAGAGGAGGCCTGCCGTGCGGTGACGATCGTCCTTGACGAGTCCTGCTACCGGTATGTCGAGCTCGAGGGCAAGGAGTGCCTCTCGGATCGCTCCGACTTGCCCCTTACCCCCATCGGCTAGGATGAGGTCGGGGAGAGCTTCGTCTCCCTCCTTCATACGCTTGTAGCGACGGGTGACGACCTCACGCATGGAGGCGTAGTCGTCGGGACCTTCGACGGAGCGAATGTTGAACTTGCGGTAGTCTTTCTTGGACGGGCGCCCTCGCTTGAATACGACACAGGCAGCGACAGGGTCAGCGCCTTGGATATTGGAGTTATCGAAGCACTCGATGTGTAGCGGGAGTTTGTCTAGCTGGAGGAGCTCCCTTAGCTCGGTAACGATCTGCATGAGGCGCTGATCGGGATTGAGTCGCTCGGCACGCTTGTACTTGTCCAGCTTGTATTGGCGCACATTCCGCTCGCTCATCTCTAGGAGTTTCTTCTTGTCGCCACGCTGGGGAATGGTGATCGTGACACGTGCGTCGTCTTGCCACCCTGGATCGAAGGGAAGGATAAGCTCCTTAGCTCGGGAGGCAAAGCGCTGGCGAAGCTCGGTGATCGCCGAGGCAAAGAGCTCCTCACGCGTCTCTCCCTCCAGGAGACTACGGTATTCGAGGGTATAAACCTGGGTGACCATGCCCTGAGTGAGGTGCATGAAGTTGACATACGTCGCACCATCGTCGTCTTCATCGAAGCTGAAGACGTCGACATTGTGTATGTGATGGGGAGCTACGGTATGCTTGACCTGGTAGTTCTCTAGGTATTGCAGACGCTCCTTGTAGATCTGTGCCTCCTCGAAGCGAAGCTCCTCACTCAGGCGGAGCATCTCGCCCCGATAGAGATCGATGACATCACGGAGATTACCACGTAGTAGCGAAGTGATCTCCCGTACGTTTTGGTCGTAGTCGGCCTCCGTTTGTAGGCCGATACATGGAGCTTTGCACTTCTTGATATGGTACTGCAGGCACTCTTTGTACTTCCCTTGGGCGATCTTGTGTGGGGAGAGGTCGAGGTCACACGTACGTATGGGGTAGAGGTCACGTACCATATCCACCGCAGCGTGCGCCATCCCTGCGTTCGGATACGGGCCAAAGCGTAGGGAGCCGTCCTGCTTCGGACGGCGCTCGACACGTATGCGGGGGAAGGGCTCGTGGCGGATGACGACCTCAGGGTAGGTCTTATCGTCCTTGAGGAGGATATTATACCGAGGCTGATGCTCCTTGATGAGGGAATTCTCTAGGATGAGTGCTTCCGCTTCGGTAGCGACGACGATGTATTCGATCCCTCTGATCTGTCGAACTAGCAGACGTGTCTTCGAGCTATGGACGTCTCGCTGGAAGTAACTGCTTACCCGACGGCGCAGATTCTTTGCCTTCCCGACATAGATGATCGTGCCGTCCTGCCCGATGTACTTATAGCAACCGGGAGACTCGGGTAACGTCGGCAGGATCTTGCGAATCTCTTCGATCGTCATAGCTCAGTAGTAGAGGGAGAGAAAGTCCTACCGCCCTGCTAGGACAAGTAGGACACTGACATCATGAGGGGAGATACCGGGGATGCGGGAGGCTTGGCCGATGGTCGTCGGACGGATGCTCTCGAGCTTCTGACGAGCCTCGGTGCTAAGCGCTTGGATACTGCTGTAGTCGATGCTCTCTGGGATGAAGACGTACTCCAGGCGTTCGAGCTTCGCTGCTTGCTCTCGCTCTCGCTCGATGTAGCCACTATACTTGATGAGGATCTCAGCGCACTCGATGAGCTCGGCACGACGACTCTCGGGGAGCTTGTCTAGCTGTCTCTGGAGGGCGGGGATATAGGTGGCGAGCTGGAGGATCGTCAGCTGTGGACGAAGCACGAGGTCAATGAGCTTGCATCCCTGGCGAAGTGGAACAAGCCCCGCTGCCTCGAGGTGGGGATTGATCTTGTCGGGACGCACGGAGAAGCCTTGGATGAAGGCAATGAGCTCATCTCGTAGCTGGATCTTCTCCTCGAGGAGCGCAATACGCTCTGGGGTCGCTAGACCGATAGCGGCTGCCTTCGGGGTTAGGCGAACGTCTGCATCGTCTTGGCGAAGGAGGATACGATACTCCGCCCGAGAGGTGAACATGCGGTAGGGTTCGTCGACTCCCTTGGTGACAAGGTCATCGATGAGCACGCCTATATAGGCCTCGGAGCGACTCAGGGTGAAGGGAGCTAAGCCTCGTACCTGCTGGTGGGCATTGATCCCTGCGAGTAGTCCTTGTCCTGCAGCCTCTTCGTAGCCCGTGGTGCCATTGACTTGTCCTGCGAGGTAGAGTCCGCCGATGACCTTGCTCTCCAGCGTATGGTGAAGCTGTGTAGGGTCGAAGAAGTCATATTCGATCGCATAGCCAGGGCGGTAGAGACGCACATCACGGAGCTCGGGGATCTGGCGAAGCGCTTCGAGCTGTACCTCTAGGGGGAGCGAAGAGGAGAAGCCGTTGATGTAATACTCATTCGTTCGCTCCCCTTCTGGCTCAAGGAAGAGCTGGTGCTGCGTCTTGTCCGCAAAGGTCACGATCTTCGTCTCGATACTGGGACAATAGCGTGGCCCGATGCTCTGTATCTGCCCATTGTAGAGTGGAGAGCGGTCAAGCGCCTCACGGAGTACAGCGTGGCAGGCTTCGTTGGTGTAGAGGGTGTAGCAGGGGAGTTGCTTCAGTCGGGACTTCGGGGTATCGAGGAAGGAGAACTTGTGGTGATCGTCTTCCCCCAGCTGGATGCCCAGCTCTTCGATATGCAGGCTACGAGCGTCAATGCGTGGAGGCGTCCCTGTCTTCATGCGGTCGGTACGAATACCTGCCTCACGGAGCTGATCCGTGATCCCATAGGTGGCAGGCTCGGAGACTCGTCCGCCGGGTAGCTGAAGCTCTCCGAAGTGCATCAGTCCACCGAGGAAGGTGCCAGCAGTGAGGATGACCGCTTCCGCTGAGAAGGATACCCCCAGGGCGGTATTCACGCCTCGTACCCGTCCATCCTCTAAGCGGAGGGAGGTGACGGTATCTTGCCAGAGATCTAAGTTCGGCTCCGCATCCAGCTCTTCCCGCCAAGCCTCCATGAAGCGTACCCGGTCACTCTGGGCACGAGGGCTCCACATCGCAGGTCCTTTACTCCGATTGAGCATGCGGAACTGCAGAGCGGTGCGGTCAGTGATCACCCCCATGCGTCCACCCAAGGCATCGATCTCACGCACGATCTGTCCCTTGGCGATCCCACCCACGGCGGGGTTGCAACTCATCTGCCCGATCTTATTCATATCGGGCGTGATGAGGAGCGTATGAGAGCCGAGGCGTGCCGCAGCAGCGGCAGCCT
>ERZ773233.990-NODE-990-length-17257-cov-38.043135_pt1 | contig 17257 bp, 7 predicted proteins | sample MGYA00580991_ERZ773233 | MGnify/ENA primary metagenome ERZ773233 (study PRJEB29015, sample SAMEA2738178) | human oral metagenome | biome: human oral; feature: human-associated habitat; material: saliva | place: China | collected 2161 ...
TACTCGTCCACCACAAAGTGGCGGTACTGGTTGCGGACGGTCGCGGCGAGCTTCTCGTCCTCCTCCAGCATGGCGATGGTCAGCAGCAGCACGTCCTCAAAGTCGATGAGGTTACGCTCATCCTTGAGGTCCTCATACGCCTGGAAAATACGCTGCATATTCTGCGGGGTAATCGCCGAAGGCAGTTGCTTCTCGCTCAGACGCTGCATGATGGTGTCCGGGGTGAGCAACTGAACCTTCGCCCACTCAATCAGCGACGCCAAATCACGCAGCAGGGAACGGTCCGTGCTGATGCGCAGACGGTTCGCCGCCTCCGTAATGAGCGAGGCTTTGTTCTGCACAATGGACGGGAACGTACCGCCCACCACCTGCGGCCAGAAATACACCAGCTGACGCAGCGCCGCCGAGTGGAAAGTACGCGCCTGCACGCCGTGCGCACCCAGCTGGTGCAGGCGGGTGCGCATCTCCTCCGCCGCACGCAGGGTAAAGGTCAGGGCGAGCACGCGCGGGCCCTGGTAGCGCCCAATCGCAATACCGTAGGCGATGCGGTGCGTAATCGCGCGGGTCTTACCGGTACCGGCACCCGCCAGCACGCGCATGGGGCCGTCCAGCTCGGTGGCGACCGCACGCTGATCCGGGTCAAGCCCGGCAAGAATATCGTCTGCGGAGATCATATGCTGAGGCTGCTGAGGTGTGGCGGTCATAATGCTCCATCAGTAAGGCGGGCGGTACGGGCAGAGGGCTTACGCTCGCACGGGGCTTGTGAGTATGCGGGCATACGGGCATACGGGCATACGGGTGCGCGAGGCGGTGATAGCCGGTCTTCCATTGTATTCTCCCAGACTGCATTCTCCAGCCCCGCCGCGGTTTCTTAGCTGATGCTTTCATTCAGGGCGTGAGGATTCAGTGCATGAGGATTCAGCGCCTGAGGGTTCAAGGCGTGAGGAACCCGCCTGTTTGGACGCGCACGGTGAGAAGCTCAACGCAATGCGCAGAAATACGCAGACGAGCACGTTTAGGCTTGTCCACAAGTATCTTCACCACTTGGCATAAAGATTCTAAAAACTACTAAACGGCACACATAGGTTTGGTAACCTTAACCCGTGACTTTATCTCCCCTTCAGCTAGCAGCCATTGTCTCCGCCGGAGTGCCCGGGATTTACCCCGTCGGCGCCGAACCGGTCCGCGAAGACAGCGACGACTTCGACTCGGCAATCATCGCCGACTCCACCGGTCGCCGCTGGCGAGTGCGCGCCCCGCGCCGCCCCGACGCCAGCATGCGCCTTGAAGCTGAACACCTCATCCTGCAGTCGTTCAGCCCCGGCCTGCGCGCACGACTGCCCTTCGCCGTACCCACCGTTGCCGGTACCGTACCCTACGCGGGCGGCAACGTATTCGTGTACACGCACATCCCCGGCACCATCTACGACGTGGACCAGCTCGCCGAGCTGAGCCGCCGCGAAGTTGCGGCGGGCCGCCCCTCCCTGGCATCCATCATCGCCAAGGACATTGCGACCCTGCACGTGATGCCCGAAGACATTATTTACGAAGCCGACCTGCCCTCCTACTCTTCGGAGCAGATTCGCCTGCGCAAGAACGCCGAGCTCGAGCGTGCCGCCGCAACCGGCAAGGTGCCCGCCGACTTGCTCGCGCACTGGCGTACCGTGCTCTCCCCCGGACCCATGTGGCAGTTCCGCCCGCGCGTAGTCCACGGTGACATGGGTGCCGAGAACCTCGTACTGCACGTCACGCCCTCGACGGCGCGCATCGTAGAGGTCACCGGCTGGTCCGAGGTGCACGTGGGCGACCCCGCGCAGGACTTCGCCTGGTTGTATTCCTGCCAGGACATCGACTTCACCGACGAGGCCATCGAGGTGTACCGCCAGCAGATGCCTCAGCTGCCCGACGCCTACCTGGCGCAGCGCGCAAACTTCTACGCGGAGTTCGCAATCGCCCAGTGGCTCACCCACACCGTGGAGGTTGGCGACCGCGACGGCGCAACCCACGCGGTGTCCATGCTCCTGGACATTCAGGACGACCTGCGTGCCTCCGGCGAACTGCTCGGTCAGGAGGAGGTCGGCCCGCTGGTCGGCCCGGCAGAGTAGCTATTGGCTCGGGTAGTCATTAGGTTGCCCCACTAGGGTGCCACCTGCCGCATAGGTTTTCAGTTCAGCCCCGCAGTACTGCGCTGCGGGGCTGAACTGTATCTACGGGGGGGGTTATATCCGCTTGCCTGTGCCCGGTGAAATCGGTTCCCCGAGTGTCTGTCAAACCAACAGAATTATGCCCATAAGGGCTAGTGGAGGGGCCTTAGTGGGCCTTTTATCAAAATTTATTTAAGTGTTTCCCCTCACCTTTTGAGCACCAGTTTTGCATTTTTGTGCATGAATGACTCAGATTAAGGCTGAGACTTGAAGGTGTGCCAAGAGTGCCATTCACGATATTTCCCGGGTGCAAATACACCACAAACCCACAAAAACCAACTTTTGGTTTTGGGAGTCCACAGAGCCTCAACTCCATCTTGAACCATGCTCAAAATAGTGCATTTTAGGGTAAAAACTTTCCCTGTAGATTTTTCTAAAAACTCCTGGAATACTTTTGCTGTGCCGCGAGAAAACCAGCGGACACACTCCCCATAGCGCACTGACCAGCGCTAATATCGTGGCAGCGATAAATTGGGGAGACAGATTGGACGGGACCCTGACCGGTCATGTCAGGCCCGAGCCGGATTCATGCACCGCGCAACCAATCACCGATGGCAGAAATCTATAGAGCTACTTTCGAGGTTGTGTTTGAGAGTAAAGACGCACGCAAACCCCACGGGGCGCCGGCGGCGCGAGTGAGGCCGCGAAAGCGGCAGTCGTTCGGCGCGATTCTTTCCCGGAGCGTGCGAGGGCACGAAGTACCTCTATAGTTCTTCAGCGGCTGAGGACGCCTCATCACCCTAATGCAGTGGGGTGAAGAGGCGTCCTCTGCCATTAACCGTAAAAGTCCGCGCAGAAAAGCAGCTCACGAGGTGCAATGCCTACGTGAGCTGCTTTTCTATATTCGGTGACAGCGAGCACTAGTACGCGAGCGCCGCCCGCCCGGCGCTGGGAGATCCGCTGTTGAGATCCGCTACCTAGCCCTTGCGCGCCTCACGAATCACCTTCGCCAGCTGCGCCTCCGTGGGCAGGCCGCCGCGGATCTGGTGATCCCACACCTCCGCAACGCCCTTGCCGCCCAGGTACACGAACACGGTGCTGATACGCTCCGGGTCCACGCCCATAATGCGGGAGAACGCGATACGGTACAGACCCAGCTGGAAGCGTCGAGACTGCATGGTCGACATCTTCGGGCGGGAACCGCTCTTCCAGTCCACCAGGACCCAGCGTTCGCCGTCCGTATCCTCGGTGCGGAACACCGCGTCGATACGGCCGCGCAGGCTTAGACCCTCGATGTGGGTTTCGACCGGGTACTCGACCGCCCAGATGCGTTCCTTCCACTCATCGCTGCCCCACTCGCTGTTGGCGAAGCGCTCCCAGAGGCGCTGAACGGAGGCTTCCAGTTCGCTCTCGGATTCTTCGTAGGCGTCCTCGAAGGTGAACTCGTCCTGCTCCTGTTCCTGCAGATCAGCCGGCGCGGTGGAGGCGGCAGTGGCGGTAGCAGAACCCGGCAGGTCAACGCCCACCGTGTCCTCCGCATCGGGCGCCTCCAGCGGGTCGGCGCTCGGCGCCACCCCGAAGTGCTCCTCAATCAGCGCGTGCACCGCCGTACCAATTGTTGCCGCACGCGAGGGACGCTGAGGCACCGGGCGCATCAGCTGATGCACCGTGCCCTGCGGGTCCTCGCTCAGGCGGATGAACGTGGATGCGGACAGGTGCCCCGGCAGCTGATCGCGCAGCACCGGGTCGGTCTGGCCCATCATGAGCAGTAGCAGGTCGGCTTCGCGTTCCCAGTCCACCGCCTGCTGGCGCAGGGATTCGGGAATGGCGGGTGCAGGGTGGTTTGCGCTCTCCCCCGCTACATCCCCGCTCTGGTGCAGGTCATCCTCCCCCGCGCCGACGGCGAGCTCCACCGCCAGGGCGGCACGCTCGACCGCCTCGCGACGGCTCGAGGAGTTAATCGCAATCTCACGTTCCAGGTGCTCATGCTGGCCGCGGCGAAGCATCTCCTTCGTACCCTGCGTGAGAGCGTCATCAGACGCCCAACGCCAAATTACGGGGCGTTCCAGCGGGTCAAAAGGCCACATGGCGGTCAGCACCGCACCCAGGTTCGGGTTCCTGTCCTCGTAGTTCTTCTGGGCGAATTGGCCGCGCACCTCAATCGGCAGCGCCGCCGCGACCGTGGGCGAGAAACCGGGCTGAGGCAGTTGCGTCTCACGCCATTTCTCCCGCTCGGTGGCTTCGATGATCCATTCGGGCACCGGCAGGTTCAGGCGGGTGCAGTTCTCCGCGACCGTGCGTGCTCGTACGGAAGGAGCCGCCAGCTGCCAATCCTGCGCGAGGGCGGGAGCCATGACCTCAACCAGCGCCCAGGCGTAGCGTTGCACCTGCTCGGCGTAGGTTGCCCGAGCGTTCGCGCGCGCCTCCGCCTGTACGGGGGTGAGTTCGTCAGCATCTACGTAGAGTTCGAGGTCCTCCAGCAGTGCCGCCTCATCGGGGGCGGGCGGCAGGTTTGAGGGGTCCACGACCGTACCGTGCACCAGGGTCACCGGTTCAACCAGGCGGTACTTCGACTCCGCCAGCTGCTCAGCCCAGCGGCGCACATGGTTCAGGTGCACCTTTTTGCGTTTATCGGCGGGGTTCGGCATCGTGTACGACAGGCCCATGCCGACCAGCTGCGGCGCCGCCCAGGGGGTATCCATTGTCTCTTCGAAGCGCACAGAGGGCGCGTCTACCGTGGGGGTGCCCATGTCGAAGTGCGACTTGAAAAGCATCTTCAGCAGCTCCTCCCAGAAGGGCTGCACCGGCAGAGGGAGCGAAGCGGTGCTCTTCCAGCGGTAGGCGCTCATCGCCAGCAGGTTACGGGCACGGGTCATCGCCACGTACATGAGGCGGCGGTCTTCCATGCCGGCGTGCTCGGCGGCATCTTCCTTATGCTCGCCCAGGTAGTCTTCCAGGTCCTTTGCCTTCTCGAAGGCGGTAATCTCCTCCGCAGTCTCAAGGATTGAGGGAAGGTACTCGCGGTCGCCACGCAGCGGCCAGGGCAGAGCCGTACTAGCCGACACCTGCCACAGGTTCGGGGTCTGCCCGCCGGTCGCGCTACCGCACAGACCCGGCAGAAGCACATGATCCCACTCCAGGCCCTTCGCCGCGTGCATGGTCATCAGCTGCACCGCGTTCGGGTCAGGTTCCACAGCACCCAGCGCCAGGCCCTTCTCCTCATCATCGGCACGCTCAAGCCAGGCGAGGAAGCCCATCACGTAGCTCACGCCGCCCGAAGACAGCAGGAAGCGGCGTGCCCCCGGGTCGCCCTCCTCCGCGCTCACGCCGTCAGAACCGGCGTAAATCATCGCGTTAATACGCGGCGCCGACATGCCGTAGGCGGCGGCAACCTCGTGGAAAGCGTCCAGGTTCGCGCGCGAACCCAGCGGGTCGGTACCCGGGCGGACCGCCAGCTCAATATCGAGCAGCATGGTGCGCTCAATCTCGTACAGCAGCGTGCCCAATTCCTCGCTCAAACCGGCACGCAACACGCGCATCTGCTCAGCGAAAGCGCGCAGACGCTCCAGCGCCGCCGGGGAGAAGCGGCGGCCGCGGTACTGCTCACCGTAGAGGGGTTCGCCGTCCGCGCCGTCCTGCGGCAGGTTCTCCACCGCCTCAATGAGGGAGGCGTAGCCGGAGGAATCCTCCATCGCGCCTTTGAGGGTTTCGTCCAGGCGTTCCTGGGCGGCACGCAGGTGCTCCGCCTGCAGGCTGATAGCCGCTGCGTCGTCGGCGTCTTCAGCCTCCGCGAGCATACGCAACGCCATCTGCTCACGCAGGGCACGCTCACGCTCACGCACCAGCGACTGCGCCCAATCACCCAGCGCCAGCATATCCGCCGCACCCAAACGCCAACGCGCACCCGTCAGAAGGCGCGCCAGAGCATCCGAACGGTTCGGATCAGCCAGCACACGCAACGCCGACACCAAATCCACAACCTCCGGCTGGGAAAGCAAACCGCCCAAACCCACCTGCTGCACCGGAATGCCCAGACGCTCGCACTCCACACGAATCGGGTCCAGCTGACCGTGCACACGCGCCAACACCGCAATCTCGGGCATCTTCAGGCGCGGACGCACCGAACCATCACCGGAACGATGCGCCGCGTAGGCGCGCTCATACTCGCGCACCGCCTGCGCACGCATCGCCGCAATACGCTCGGCAATAGCCACAGCCTCCTCGCGGTCAGAGTCGTGGTACGTCAAATCAACACGCCCCACCATGCCCGCGGCAGCCTGCTCAAAAGCGGGCGAACCAGGCTCCCCCACCAGGGCGCAGCGCGGGCGCAGGTCGGGAACCTGAGCGGCGGTAATATCGCCGTCGGCGGCACGCACCCACTCGGGAACCTCCTTCAGCTTCTCCGCCACGTGGTTTGCCGCGTTCAGCACCGAAATGTCGTTACGCCACGCAATGGACAGGAACAGCGGCTGCACATGCTCGGTCGGGAAATGACGGTAGAAGCTGAACATCTGACCGTCCGAAGCACCACGGAAACCGTAAATCGACTGCTTCGGGTCGCCCACAGCCATCACCGGATGCGCCGGAATACCCGCCTCCTCATCGGCACCGTAAATCGAGGAGAACAAGCTCATCTGCGCGTGCGAAGTGTCCTGGAACTCATCCAACAGAACCACCTTGAAGCGGGCACGCTCACCCTCACGAATCGCCGGGTCAGCCTCCGCAATGCGGGCGGCAAAACGCATCAGGTCACCGAAATCCAGCACCTGCATGCGCGCCTTCACGCGGGCGTAGCTCATCGCCATACGCGCGTACACTCGGCGGTTACGCAGCAGACGCTGAACCTTCAGAATGTCCCTCTCGGTCTTCGTCTCACGGCGCGGATCAGGCACCGCCGCGTACGCCGTCAGCTGCTCGGTGCAGAAATCAATGACCTGTTGCGGCTCCACCAGGTGCTCCGCGCACTCGTCAGAAAGCTGCAGCATCTGGTTAATCATGGTCGCCGCAGACACCGGCACACCGTCCTTATCGAGGGGAAGCTCCCCCTCCCAGTACTGCACAATCTGCGCGGCAAGCTGCCACTTCTGCGCATCGCCAAGCATCTGCGCGTCCTGCTCCACGCCCAGGCGCAGACCGTACTCCTTGACGAGGTTATTCGCGTAGGAGTGGTAGGTGAGCACGGTCGGGTCAGCGATGCCCTCGCGTAGCTCCTCATCGGTCGGGGCGACGCGGCGGCTACGGCGCAGAGTGTTCAGACCGGCACGCATACGGCTGCGTAGCTCGGTTGCCGCCTTGCGGGTGAAGGTCACGCCCAGCACCTCTTCGGGGCGCACAAAACCGTTATCGACCAGCCAAATCACGCGGTCAACCATGGTCGCGGTCTTACCCGAGCCGGCACCGGCAATGACGAGGGTCGGGGCGGGATCCGCCTCAATCATGCGGACCTGCTCGGGGGTCGGCTTCTTACCGTCAGCGCCGTTGAGCATCTCAGCAATGTCAAGGGCACTGCGGTAGCCGGTAGGCTTCAGCGCGGGGTCGTTCCCGGCGGCCTCTGCGGAGAAGAGCACGCCGTTAGGCAGCTGCCAGCTATTGTGCTCGCACCACTGGGCGGGGGTGAGCATGCCGGAGCCAGAACCGGGGTTAGTAGCGCCGTATGCGCCAGAGTCAGTCATGTTTCCTCTTCCTCATGGATCATTCTCATGGGAGGTTCGGGGTGAGTGATATCGAAAGTAAACGGGGTACGCGACTACTAGGGCTGCGTCACCTGGCGACCGCGCGTACAAATCGGGCAAATCTCCGGCAGGCGGCACCCGTAGCCGCCCTCACGGTGACGAGCCTGCACCTGCGAGCCAGCAATCAGCTCCGCGGCATGCTGCACCAGCTCAGCCGCCCACGAATCGTGCTCCGTCAGCGCCGGCTGAACCTGCAGGCGAGTCTTGCTCTCATCGTTCACGCCCGAGGCGCCCAGCTGCACGAGCGCCGCGCCTCCGGAACGACCCGTGTAGCCGGTGTACTCCAGCTCCTGGGGGCGGGCATCCGGTAGCGGTTCGCCCGCCTCCAGGGCGGCGGCTTCGGCGCGGTAACGCTCCTCCAGCTGCTCGCCCGCGCCAGCCTCCACCGCAATCTGGTAGGCGGCAAGCTGCGGATGCGTCTCCATCTCCGACCCGGTCGGCTTAGACTTGCCGGTTTTCAGATCAACAATGGCGTAGCGGCGGGTGCCGTCCTCCGCCGGGGCGGTACCCTCGAGGCGGTCCACGCGACCGGTGAGCAGCGCATCCAGCTCGCCGACTTCACCGGCGGGGTCGAAGGGCACGGGCACACGCACCGAGAAGGAGCCTTCAACACCGAGGTTCTGCCAGCCGGCGTCACCCATGTGCTGACGGTAGTAGTAGCTCAGGCGCAGAATCATGCGCTTGGCACGCTCGTAGAGGGCGTAGGATTCCCAGGGCACGCGCTCGCGGTACTCTTCGTCGGTTTCGTCCTCCTTGCGGGCGGGCACGCCGAGGGAGCTAATGCGCTCGTCGAGGGCGGTTTGGAGCTCTTCGAGGGTACCGGTCGGGTACTCCTCGGCGATGGCGTGAATGAGCGTGCCGAGGGAGCGGGACAGGTCGGTTTGGGCTTCCGCGCGGGCGGCGGAAACCAGCCAGTCCAGCGGGGAGCTGTGAATGGTTTCCAGGCGTGAGGGCGAGAGCGCAATGGTGCGGCGGCCATGATTTTCGGCAGGCTCTTCGGCCTGGTTTTCGCCGTCTTCACCGTGGTTTTCGTCCAGTTCAGCGTGGTCTGCCGGGCTGTGGGCAAAGAGCAGCTCCGTGCTAGAAAGCGGCAGAAGACCCCACCACTCATCGGGTGCGGCGCCGGGTGCCTGCGCATTCGCCAGGCGCGCCAGAGTGCGGGAGGCGGCATCGAGTCGGTACGCGGAAGCCTCCGGGCTGAGCGCGTCCTCCTCCGGTGCGTTGTGCATCTGCGCGTCGCGCTGAGCGTCTTCGGCACGCATGGCGTTCAGCGACTCCTCAACGAGAGTGCGGCGAAGCTCCGCCACCAGGGAACGCAGGGTGGCGGGGCGGCGCACGCGGGTGATGGGCACCTCCGTGGAGTCACCGACCGCGTCAGTGGGTAGGACGAAATCGAAGAACTCGCCGGGGGCCTGGTCGTCGTTGCGTACGGCGGTGAGCACGAGGCGGGTGCTGGCTCGGGTGGCGGCGACGGCGAACATGCGCAGCTCGTCGTGGCGGGTATCGCGCACGCGTTCGGGGTAGCTACGGATGCGGGCGGGCGGCACAGGCTGCTTGCTCTCCCCCGCCTGCTGTTCTGCCTGCTGGGCGCGCTGGCGGAGGCGCGCATCGCACAGATCTACGAGGTCGCCGGTGCTCAGCAGGGAGCCGCGTACGGTGGTGTTGGGCCAGGTGCCTTCCTGCAGACCGCATACATATACGGTGCGCCAGGACTGACCGGCAGCGAGTGCGGGGGTGAGAATCTCGACCGCGTCTTGGCGTACGCCGCGGGCGGCGAGGGTGTCCATGGGCAGGTCTTGCGCGTCGATGAAGTCGAGGAACTGTTCGGCACCGGCGCCGCGCATCTGCTCGTCGAATCGGTCGGCGGCTTCGAAGAGACCGATCATGGCGTCGAGGTTGCGGTGGGCGGCATCGGCGTCGGGGCCTGCGCCGCGCGACTGGGTGACCCAGGTTTTTTCGAGGCCGCTGGCTTCCCAGAGCGCCCAGAGCACTTCGGTGCTGGTGGATTCGGGGCGCGCGAGTGCTTTACGTCCGGCGGAGAGCACGGCTGCGATGCGGTGCACGGCGCGTCCTACGCCCTCTTCGGGGAGGGTTTCGGGGTGTAGCAGGGCACCGAGGAGCAGGTCGTCGCTGGGGCGGTGGCCGCCGCTTTGCAGTTCGATGGATCGCAGCTGCTGGCGGAGTCGTCGCACGTCCATGCTGGATGCGCCACCGAGCCGGGAGGTGAGCAGGGTGATGGCGCTCTGCGCGCCGCCGAGGGGGTTGGCGCGGCTTTCTTCGGCGATGACGTCGTCGAGGCTTCGGCGCATGAGCTCTTCAGCTTCGGTGGCGCTGAGGGTTTCGTAACCGCTACGCTCGGCCGCCTCCGTACCTTCTGTCGCGGGCATGTGCACTGCGGGGTTGAGAGCCTTCTCGCCACGCTTGCGGGCGTAGACGAGCAGGCTGAGCGCATCCAGGAAGGGGCGTACGGCGGGTTCGTCGCGTACCGGCACGAGCGCCGCGGAGGTGCGCGAGGGAATACCGTTCGAGGAGAGCACGCGGCGGATGCGCGCCACGTCCGCGCTGCTACGCACGATGATGGCGGATTCGCGGTAGGGGTGGTTGCCGTAGATGCGTTCTTCGAGGAGCATTTGGGCGATGAGGTTCGCCTCGTCCTGCGAGCTGGAGAGCGCATACTTATACACGCCGGCGGGTGCGGTGCGGTAGTGTGCGGGGTCGAGGATTTTGCCGTCGGCGCCCAGGTGCAGCAGCGGTTCGTCGGATGCGCCCCAGGTGAGGGCTTCGTCGGCGGGGGTGGTGTTGATGCGTCCGAAGGTTGCGGGCGCGCCGTTCTTCGCCCCCTCCTGCACACCGTTCTTCTCCCCTGCCTGTTCGGCGGTGAGCGGCACGAACCGGGTGTAGCGCGGCAGGCGGCGGCGAATGTCCGCCACGAGCGGCATCATGAGTGCGGGCAGGCGGTACGAGGTGGTGAGTGTGCGGGTGCGCATGCTCGGGAAGCTTGTCTGCAGGGTGGTGACGAGGTCGGGGCGGGCGCCTCGGAAGCCCTGGACGACGGCTTCGTCGCTGTAGGTCATGACAACCCGAGGGCCTTCAGCGAAGAGGTCGGGGTGGGTTTCGGTCAGGTGCGCGGCGTCTGCGGGGGCGACTTCTGCGGCGATGAGGCGCAGCAGCCGGTAGATGGAGGGGCTGAGTTCCTGCACGTCGTCGATGAGGATCAGATCGTAGCGGCGGCGTTCTTCGGCGAGGAATTCGGGAGCGCGCAGCAGCAGTCGGCAGGCGTCGTTGATGAGTACTGCCGGGTCGTAGGCGTTTTTGGCGCGGAGGGCTCGCACGGCACGGTATTCGGTGTGCAGTTGGGCGAGGGCGTGCCAGGCGGGCTGGTTGTGTTCGGTGGCGAGGGCGTGTACGTCTTCGGCGGTGAGGTCGTATTCTGCCATGCGGTCGAAGAAGTCGCGGATTTCGTGGCGGAATCCGCGGGTTGCGAGGGCGTCGCGGAGTACGTCGGGCCAGGCGGGTCCGGGGGCGATGCCTTCGGCGTGGTTGGCGAGTAGTTCGCCGATGATGACGTCTTGTTCGGGGCCGGAGAGGAGTTTGAGGTTGCCTTCTACGCCGCTGAGTAGCCCGCGGGTTTGGGCTCGTTTGAGCAGGTCGAAGGCGTATGCTGCCCAGGCGCGGGTGGGTGCTACGGAGAGGCTTCGGTCGCTGGATGCGGCGATGGTTTCTCGCATGCGGGTCGCGGCGGTGCGGGTGGGTGCGAGGATGAGCAGGCGGGCGGGGTCGTTGCCGTCGGCGAGGTAGCGTAGGGCGCGTTCGGTGAGGTGGTGGGTTTTACCGGTTCCGGGGATGCCGGCGAGAAGTTGGGTTGTCATGGTTTCAGTCTATCGGGTGGGCGGCGGGTACGCCCCGCCGCCCGTCATTATTCTCCCGGTTAGGAGTTCCCTATGTTCTATCCATATAAAACCTTATTCCAATAAATCTGCATATGTCCGGTTTTATTATTCTGCACAATATCTCCAGGGCCAAATTTTGCAAAATTATCTGGAGTATTTTCAACTATCGCTTTAGATTTAATATTCTCATTTAGGGGAGGAACAACTCTTCGCTTAGGCGACCCCGCCAACCTATTCCCTTTTTTACTCCCTAAGCTTTCTTCACTCCCTAAACCATATATACACACATAGCGAATCTTATATTTGTGAGATTCATATGTTTGGTTGCACCACTCGCAAGGACAAACACACCTCCTAACATCCCCACTTTCAGCGAAAGCTTTAATAACAGCTTCGCAATATTTTAAAAAAGCTTCTCCCCCTTTTAACTGATTAACTATATCAACCCTACGCTTCCTTATACTCCCACCCTTCAACTCAATAACACAGGCAATAGAATTCTCAGGGTCAACAATCAGATAATCAGGACGCTTCGCCTCGGAGTGACTTCCATTAAATATATGTTCCACACTAAAATTATTATCCAGGTCAATCATATAGGCACTTCTTGGAAGCCCCGCTACATTAAGAATATATCCAGCATAGTCTTCACGCCTCTGTTCACCCAAAATGAAGGTTTGACCCTCATTGTTTGAGAATTTAATTACGTCGTTATTAAAAAGGTTTTCAAAAAGCGTAATCACTCTACTCCCCAATAGATATAATCTTCCAATTCATTCATTTCATCTATTACATCATTAAATGAATCCAACTTAATTCCATACTCATTAGTTTCAACCTTGGATAGAGTATTAACTATAGTCTTTCTCTTATTCCCTGGAACAAGGACACTGTTACTACCCGTAACACAAACGTTCACTTCTTCATAATTAAGTAGCATGGAGCCACTATACCCTGCAACAAGATTATTACTATGCTCCACTTTGTCCCATACGGAATACAGGCGAATTAGGTAGTTCAACTCTCGAAGAATATATTCACTATGCGTTGTAATAAGAATTTTAATACCGGCTCGCGAAATCATAGCTAGCAGGCGAGCCATAAAACGCTGATTCCTGGGATGCAAATTCAATTCTGGCTCGTCAATTATGAGCAAATCACCCTCTTGGGCATAGTATCGGAGATAGAACCACAAATCCGCCAGAGCCCTGACCGAGCTGGAAACTTCATCAAGATCAAACTTTTTCTTTTTATTCCGTCCCTTAGACAAAAAATAACCAATCGACGGATCGGAATATTTATACTCACCTTCACTGATTTTCAAAAAATATTCAAGAATGTGTTTATGTTCTTGCTGAAGATAACTATTCCTCCTGACTACAGCTTCAATTTTTGTCATAAAATCAATATTAGCTTGAACTGCAGAGGCATATTCAAAATCATATTTAGGGTCAACCGATTCATCATCTCTAAAGAGCGAGTCAAACATAACCCTATTTCTAGTGTCCCCGCTATTTTTCATCCTTGATACTATTGATGTAACAAACTTCTGTCGAGCAAATACCAGATCACCCCTAAAAGTCACAACGCCAGTCCTCTCAGCACTTGAAATATATGGCCGAGGAAACAGTGATTGGAGAAGATGTCGAGCAATCATATATGACATGCTTCTATTAAATGCATCAATTAATTCTTTTTCATAATTAGAGAGAATTGACAACCCAACACCTGCAATATCTCCAAATTTAAAATAAACAAAGGAATCATTATTTTTCTTCTCAATGGAGACGGGTAGATATTGAAAACCACCATCTTCACTATTCAGAGAGGTAGGAATATTGACAGCAAAACTCCACTCCGAATCAAATATTTTCTTAACATCCGTTTCATCTAATTTAATAGATAGAGAACTGTTGGTAAATTTTGATTCCTCTGCCGCAAATATAGCTCCCAAGTTTTTTGAATAAACATCACATAGATTATTCACGAGATCCTGCAGAATTGACAACCCATCCGAAAACTCCCCCCAGTAGAGATTCAAATCAATTTTTGATTCTTCAGATTTTATAAGGTCAATTAAATCAATTGGATTTTTCTCCACTTCAGGATGATACAGTATGGATTCAAAAATCCCTTCCCATCCACTCAGGAAACCAAACAAACAATATGTAATATACGTTTTTCCCGTATTATTCATTCCACACACAACATTGAATGAATCAAGAGAATATTCAGCATACCGAACCGGACCCATATTCTCAATAAAACACTTCACAACTTTCCTCCTTGAACGATTAATGTAAGTACATATCAAAAAATATAGAAAATTGAAGATTCACTACCGTAGCAGAGATGGAACCTCCACGTTCCAGATTATGACCTACCTAAAAGGTTATAACACCCATATGCTACATGATATTTCACTATTATCCCCTTGTACTCGCTTTCCACCGTTGTCTTCCAGCCTCAAAGTGAATACAAATATTTTATGGGTTCTACCGAGAATCTGTTCTGCTTCAGATTCGCTACATCTAGATACGTAGCCGATATCTACAACGACAGCCCTTCCCACTAACTATGGTTTAGCATCATGACCTGCGGGCGCGCGCCCGTTGCCCCGCTGGGTTAGTCTTATAGCATGACCTGGATGAACGGCCTGCGCGCCACTTTTGACCTTGAAACCACCGGTGTGGACGTCACCACCGCCCGCATCGTGACTGCTTCCCTGATTCTGCTGGATCCTCAGGGTAATGTGGTGCGCCGTGGCGAGTGGCTTGCCGACCCTGGCGTTGAGATCCCCGCCGGTGCCGCCGCCGTGCACGGTATTACGACCGAGTACGCGCGTGAGCACGGCCGTCCCGCCCGCGAGGTCGTGTGGGAGCTTGCCGGCGCGATTGGTGCGCTGAACCTTGACGGCGTGCCGATTATTGCATTCAATGCCGCCTACGATTTTTCGGTGCTGCACCACGAGATGCTGCGCCACAATATTGCCAACGGTGAGCTACCGCCGGGTGTGGTGCTCGACCCGTACGTTCTGCATAAGCACGTGATTCCGCGTAAGCGCGGCAAGCGCACCCTGGAGGTTCTCGCCGCCGAGTACGGTGTCTCCCTGGAAAACGCGCACACGTCCGCTGATGACGCCCTGGCGGCGGAGCGTCTGTTGGTGAAGCTGACCGAGCAGTTCCCGCAAGTTCTCAACGTGGATGCGCGCCAGCTGCACGAGCAGCAGATTCAGTGGGCGGCGGAACAGGCGGCAAGCTTCCAGGCGTGGTTGCGTACGCAGCCGGGTAAGGAATCTGAGGTCATTGACGGCCGCTGGCCGGTACGCCGCTAAAACTGCGCCGCTAAACTCGCGCTCTTCTCCTCCCCTCCTCCCCCATCATCCCGTATCTCCCTCTTTACTGACGGGCTGACACTATCCCCTCCGGGGCTTCTCCCCTATGCTAGAAGGTGACCGCACCTGCAACGAATAGCACGTGAATAGCACGACCCGGAAGGCCTCTCATGGATGATCAGCCCCGCACTACCGAGCCGTACCCTGACACCAATACGCGCAGTATCTATCTGGGCTCTACTCGCCTGGCGCATGAGCATTTGGTGGCGCAGTCTCAGGTGGTGCTCCGCCTGGGCCGCATCCTGATGAAGTCGGGTGCGAGCGCCTACCGTATTAAGGCGTCGATGGCGCGCCTGGCGAAGGCTGTGGGTCTGAAGGAGCACCACGCGCAGGTGACCTTCACTGAGATTTCGACGTCTTCGTACACGGACGGTAATTTCCGTACTGAGGTGGCTGAGCAGCGCACGATGGGCATTAACGCTCATAAGCTGGATCAGTTGGGTAAGTTCATTTCTGAGCTTCCTGAGAAGATTACCCCGGCTGAGGCGAACGCCGAGCTGGACCGTATCGATTCGGCGAAGCCGCTGTACACCCCGTGGATGCTGGCGTTGGCGTCGGCTGTGGCGTGTGCCGGGTTCGCGTTTCTGAACCGTGGCGGTCTGGTGGAGTGCTCGGTCGTGTTCTTGGCGGCGGGTGCCGGCCAGTATTTGCGTTCGACTCTGCTCAAGCGCGGCGTGAGCCACATGGCGACGTGGATGGCGTGTGGTTTCCTGGCGGCGGGTCTGTACATTGCGGTTGTTAATGTGCTGGTTGCGGCGGGTTGGGTGAGCCCGAACCATATGATTGGTTTTATTTCGTCGGTGCTGTTCTTGGTGCCGGGTTTCCCCATGGTGACGGGTATGCTCGACATTTCTCGTATGGATTTTTTGGCGGGCATTTCGCGCCTGACGTATGTGGGTTTGCTGCTGATTAGTGCGTCGTTTGCGGTGTGGCTGTTGGGTTCGCTGTTCCATTTGCCGTTGGCTACTCCGGCGCCTCTTACTCTGGATCCGACCCTGGATTTGCTTCTGCAGGTGCTTTCTTCGGGTGTTGCGGCGGCTGGCTTCGCGATGCTTTTTGCCGCCTCCCCGGTGGCGTGCGTGTGGGGTGGCGTGATTGCTGCTGTGGCGAACCCCGCCCGTATTCACATGGTGGAGGCGGGTATGCCCGCGCATATGGCGGCGACGATTGCCGTGTTTGGTGTGGGTATTCTGGCTGAGATTGTGGCGCCGCTGCATCAGCGTAAGTACACGCGTATTTCCCTGTCGGTTCCGGCGGTGGTGACGATGGTTCCGGGTGTGCTGTTCTACCGTTCCATGTCGCATTTTGCCAGCGGTGACATGTATTCGGCGGCGACCGGTTTTGTGCAGTCCCTACTGATTTTCATGGCGTTGGGTATGGGCCTGGCGTTTGTGCGTCTGCTCTTTGATAAGAACTGGCTGTTCGATCAGGACACTCAGGTGCTCAACCGTCTGGATACCGACCGGCACCTGCGTTAGCGCGTTGCGCATCCTATCTGTTACCTAACTTGTCTGTTGTGTTTTATCGTCACCTTTCGGTACGTTCAGGTGCTTGTCACCTGCGGTTCATCTGTAGCGCCTATGATGGTTAGGTACGGGACGCTAGTAGCGTGCAGGCTCTGTCGCTTGCCGTGCATCGTCCCTTGTAATTCTTTAGTTCGCCGTCCCTGTTGAAAGGCACCGATACGATGACTCCTTCCTCTACCCACCCGCTGCACCACGAAGCCAGTGAGAAGCTGTTTGAGCGTTCTCGCGCGGTGATTCCCGGCGGTGTGAATTCCCCGGTGCGCGCCTTCAATTCTGTGGGCGGCACTCCTGCGTTTGCGGCGAAGGCTAAGGGCGCGTACCTGTATGATGCGGACGGCAACGAGTACGTTGATCTGGTCTGCTCGTGGGGCCCGTCGATTCTGGGTCACGCGCATCCGCAGGTGGTTGAGGCGGTTCAGCAGGCGGCTGAGCGCGGCCTGTCTTTTGGTGCGGCGAGCGCGCCGGAGGCTGAGCTGGCTGAGCTGGTGGTCAACCGTATTAACGCGGTGATTCCCGGCGCTATTGATCAGGTGCGTATGGTGTCCACCGGTACTGAGGCGACCATGACTGC
>ERZ773233.991-NODE-991-length-17253-cov-5.077916_pt1 | contig 17253 bp, 35 predicted proteins | sample MGYA00580991_ERZ773233 | MGnify/ENA primary metagenome ERZ773233 (study PRJEB29015, sample SAMEA2738178) | human oral metagenome | biome: human oral; feature: human-associated habitat; material: saliva | place: China | collected 2161 ...
AAATACGTGGTATAATAACAATATATGTCTAAAAAGTTGGGAGGGAAAATGGATAAAATAACATTAACAAATTATTTTGTGAGCGAAGTTTCGATGAAACATTTAGCAGGCAATCAAGAAAAAAGAGACGGTAAAATAAATTTGAGTGTCGGTTCAAACGAAGAAGTAGGAAAAGTAAAACTAGGAATTGAAATCTCGGATGAATATAAAGAAATAAAAATATCTATTGTTGGTGATTTTGAACTTTTAGATAGTTTAGATAGTCAACAAAAAAAAGAGTTGCTGGTTACAGATGGAGCAGAAATGTTATATGAATATGTGAAATCTTATGTTGCAAGTATGACTATGTTCGATAAAATTCCTGTGATGGTTAATTTGCCAGATGTTGATTTTGAAAAAATGTATGAAGACAATAATAAAAAATAGTGATACATAATGAATTTAAGCGGGGTTAATTTTGGTTTAAAAATATAAAAAACGGAGGAAACCAAAATGAAAAAATTATTTGTAATCTTAACATTAGCATTTATTAGCACTAACACATTTGCTGAAACATTGCATTTTAAAAATTGTAAAGAAGCTAGATCAAAAGGCTATAAAAACATTAAAAAGGGTGAGCCTGGATATGCAAGACATTTAGACAGAGATAATGATGGTATAGCTTGTGAAAGAAAATAATTTAATAAAAGAGTTGTTTCATAAATTGAGATAGCTCTTTTTTGTTTGTAAAGAAAATAAATTTACATCTTTTATTAAAAATTTTCTTGACTTAGTAACTTTTATAAGTTACAATATATACGAAATACAGAAATATTTTTTTAAAAACTAAGTAACTAAATAAAGTTACTTAAAATTTTATAAGGAGGAATATATGACTGACACAAAAGTTGTTTATGAAATTTTAGATAGACATATTAGATTGAATTATAATTCCAGGGCTGAATTTGGCAGAGAAGTAGGAATGGTAAGACAAAATGTAAATGAATTTATGTGTATTTTAAAGAAATGCCGCCCTGGAAATAGTTTTAATAAAATCTCAAGAGTTCTTGAGAAAGCTGGTTACAAAATCGAAATAAAAAAAATTACTTGATTGTTTTAATAATTTTTTTCATCAAATCAAATAATTCATCTATTTTTTTATCATTATTTTCCATAATAATTACTCCTTTCGTTTAAAGATGTAATTATTTTAATAATGATTGAATTACAATTCAAAAGAAAAGTAAGGAGGTGTGAGATGTGTATAGAAAGAGTGGAAAATATAAAAATTATTGCAGAAAAAGAAAAAAACGAAAAGACAATATTCTAAAGTCTGTTATAAAAACATTAAAAGGTATGAACAGAGAAGAAAAGAAAAAACGCACAGAGTTATTTTAGGATATGTGCGGTTTGGAAATTTAATTAATAATCAATCCTTTTTGAAAGGAGGTGTCTTGATGAGAGTTCATATTCCTGCACAAGGAGAAATAGAAACTGATAAAGTGATAACTGGAATAGAAGCATTGAAAGGGCTTACGGAATTAGAATTTAAAGAAGTAGTAGGATCTATTGAAAAATATTTTAAAGAAAAAAAAGAGAAACTCACCTTTGATGTTGAAATTGAAGAAGATGAGTTTCTGAAAAAGATTAAAAATTACTACAATAATCCTAAATATTTTCGCTGTTTATAACTACTTGAATAAACATTGGACTTATGAAAAATTTTTTATTTTCATGAATAATTTGGACAATTGGCATATCATAAAAGCTGTTTTCAATAAAATCATGAGTATTTTTGATATATCCATCTTTAGCCCAATTATATGGAGAAAAAAACTGGTTATTATATCCAATTTGATAATCTTCAGTAAGTTCAGTCCATTGTCCAAGTAGACAAGCATAAACTTTATACATAACTATAAACCTCCCTTCTTCTCGATGATTTGTTTTGGCGAATAAATTATAACACAAAGTGGAGGATTATAAAATGAGAAATGAGAGGAGATGTTGGGGTTGAAATGACTTTTTTAGAAAGAAACGTAACTAAACTCAGAATAACAAAAGAAATTGAAACAATTTTATCTGAGAACAGTATAGGCATAAATGATTTTGAAGAAATTGTATCACAAAACGGATTATAAAAATAATCCGCTTGATTCTAAAAATATTAAAAGAAAATATATTGTATATAATTTTACATATATAGTAATAATTATTGTTTTTCTTCTAATTGTTTTTCTTGAATTTTTTCAAAAAATCTGAGCAATTAGAGTTGCTGTAGTTAATCAATATTGCAATCGATTTTTAAATCTTTGCATATGGATTTGTATTCTTCTATCATAATAAAAGTGATTTTAGAATATAAGTTTTCAATTGCAATAAAATGTTCTGTTGAATGCAGATCAAATGATTCGACAGAAGCATCTGAAAGAGTCAAATATGCATTAAATTCTGGAATTATCAAAAAAACAGATTTAGGTACTAAATGAATATTTTCTACAAGTATTTCTAAAACATTTAAGTAAATTTCTAAATCTTTTTCTTTTCCAGCTAAATTTTGCGATTTGTACTCAATGTGTTCTTTTAAAAAAGGGGCATAAAGATTAATTAATTTATTTTTTTGAAATTCTATTTTTTCTTTTTTGTCAAACATTTCTTCTTGACGAGCGAGAAATTTTTGAAACAAAGCATACAAAAAAGCAATTAAGATTAAACTCAAAAAAACAGCAAGATATGCAACAAAATTTTGAAACATAGCAACACCTCCTTTCTTGTGGATTTAATTTATTTGGCGATAATATTATAACTCGAAAGGGGGCAAAAATGAAATAAGGGAGTACTAAATGGATGAGAAAAAATTTGAAGAAGGGATAAATTTTTTTGCACAATTGCTCGGTTCTTTTCTCGAATTAAGAAAAATGGGATATACACAGGAAGAGATAAACTGGGCATACAATACAATGAGCGGGAATTTTGTACCGAATTTTAATGTAAAGAATTTATCTAACTTAATTGAAAGTAGAAAAGAAAATTGAAAAATAAACAAAAAAAGCACTCCAAAGAGTGCCAGGAAAAAATATGGAAATCTATATCTTGTGTTTATTATAGCACAAGTTGTTGAAAAACACAAGATGTAGGGAGAGGAAAGGAAATGGAAGGAAAAGACGCAAGACAAAAAGGCTGGTTCTGGCTGGAAAATAATTTGATAGATAGGGAAGATATTGAGGCTTATGAAAAACTATTGTATATGGCTTTAGCAAGATATGCTGATTCAAAAGGGAAATGTTTTCCAGGATTAGAACGACTTATGAAAGTTAGCGGGATAGGAAGCAGAAGAACTTTAACTAAATATTTAAGAAGTTTAGAAGCAAAAGGGTTAATTGAAATTAAAAAAACGTCAGGAAAAGGAAATGTTTATTTTTTAAAAAATGTTAGCAACAAACCAGGTGCAGAAATGCACGTAGGTGCAAAAATGACTAGGGTTAAAAGTGCACCCACACCAGGTGCAGAAATGCACGTACACCAGGTGCAAAAGTGCACCCCGAAGGAAACACAATTAAGGAAACCCAATAAGGAAGATGTTGTTAATAATATTAATACTACACAAAAAGAAAATGACGTAACTGAAACTAAAGAACAACAACATCAAGTTTTTGTATTGAATTTAGCTAAAAAAGAAATGTCAAAACTATGCAATAACCAATTTGCAGTTGAAACAGCACTAATGGCATATAGAAATAAAATTCAATCGCTATATAAATTCCTGGGCAAAGAAAAGTTCCTGGAGACATTTGAGAAAATACATGAAAGCTCCTATCTCAAAGAGCAGTCTAAAAACACGGGACAATTTTTCAATTGGCTATTTTCAAGTAAAAAAGAGAACTTCCTAAACGTTTTTAACGACACTTATGCTGACAATGATAAAAAGCCTAGTGCTATTGATGAAGCGATAACAGTATTCGTTGAACCTGACAAAAATAATTTTGATTTCAGTATGTGGGAGGACTAGAAATGATATATAACGAACTGGAAGCACAGGTGATGGGAGGAATTTACACAAGGTTGAATGATTTGCCTTTTTTTCTTGAACTTGGATTAAAGCCAGACTATTTTGTAGATCCTGAATATAAAATAGTTTTTCAAAAGATTTTGGACATATTTGACGAAAAAGGAAAAGTTGATATAGCCGACTTTGTGAAAACTGACGAAGAATGGGAAAAAGCATTCGCACTTATAGACAACTGTAAATTAGTAAGCATGCAAGCACCTATTCGTGATCTAATTGAGTCGTACAGTGAGTATTTTCTTAAATCCGAAATAGGGAAAATACTTGAAAGCGAGTACTACACGCTTGACAGCAAAATCGAACGTATTATGCAAAAAGTGAATGAGGTAAACACGCAAAAGCAGGAAGAAAACAAGGTATTTGGGATGAAGGAACTATCAAATATCTGGTATGAGGACTTTGAGGATGAAAAAAGCATTATAAAAACTCCGTACGAGGACATAAACAGGTACTTTACGTTCGAGCCAGGTTCACTTGTAACAGTTGGAGCAAGACCTGCAATGGGGAAAACAGCGTTTGCCTTGAATTTGGCATTGCTGACAGCTAAGAAGCATAATGTGCTTTATATAAATCTTGAGATGAGCAATGTACAGATAATGCAAAGATTCTTATCAATCCGAACTGGAATTGAACTGAACAAAATAAAAAATAAACGGCTTAGTGATGAGGAACTGGTAAAAATAAATCTGGCAATAGAAAAATTGCGGGATTCAAAGTTCAGAAGCATGAGCTGCGAAGATAATCCTGATTTTAATTTCATTATCCGCAAAATCAAGCGGGAACATGAAAAAGAAAACCTGAAGGTAATAATAGTCGACTACCTGACTCTTATGACTGCCAGCGGATTCCAGAGCAAGAATTACGAAGTTGAGCACATGGCAAACAGATTAAAACTTCTTGCGACAGAGCTTAATTGCTGTATCGTAGTTTTGGCTCAATTAAATAGAGCTGTGGAAACACGTGGAGCAGATAAGCGACCATTGCTGGCAGATTTAAGAGACAGCGGAGGGATAGAGCAGGCAAGCAATGTAGTGGCTTTTTTACATCGTGAGGACTATTATCAAAAAAACGTTGTGAAAGCAAAAGATTTTTCTGAAATCGAATTTATCATACGAAAAAACAGAAGCGGAGAACTGGGAACAGTTAGATTAGGATTTGATAAAAAAATACAGAGAATAGGAGCGATGAAGGATGAGCGATTACAAGAAAATTGAGAGAATCGAGAAAAGAAAATGTGAAATCTGGAAAAAGAAAATGGAGCTGCACAGGGAAATCGACAGATTAAATACAGAGTTTGAAAAGTGCAATAATGAATTGTCAGAAATTTTGAGTAAACTGGAAAGCTACTGCAAATGAAAGTGATACTTATTTGTCTAAGGATAGATAACGATGAGCTGAAGACAACCGATAAAAACGAATGGATTAAATTTATAAAAAGACATCGTGGGAAAGTAAGAAGTATAGAGCAATTTAACTGGGAGATTCCTGAAAACAAATTGCAGAAGGCTTTGGAATATTCATTTGATGAACTTTATAAATTTAAGCAAGAAGAAGGGAGAAGAAAGCAACAATGAGAATTTTTATATCTGGAAATGTGCCGAGTTCAAAAAACAGCAAGCGTTGGACAGGCAAAAGGCTGATAAATTCAGAAGCTGTGATGAAATACAAGAAAAATACAGCTGATGAATGGTGGCAGCAAGGCATAAAATTCAAGGAAATGTTAAAAGGCAAAGAAAAGCCTTACAAAATTGGATTTTATTTCATAAGGAATAGTAAAAGGGCATTTGACTATGTGAACGTTGCACAGCTTCCGCTAGATTTAATGCAGGAAAACGAATGGATAGAGAACGACAATATGGAAAATATCGTTCCTGTATTCTTAGGTTATGAAGTTGACAAGGAAAATGCAGGGGTAAGAATAGAAATTTTATAGGAGGAAATTTAATGGAACAATGGAACAAATTAGTCAAATTAGTAAAAGAATTTTATATTGCATTTGGACAGCAGGAATTTTTGGAAAAAGAAATGACTGACGAGAGAATGGGATTAAGAGAAAAATTATTTGATGAAGAATTGAAAGAATATGAAGTAGCAGAAAAAAATAATAACAAGGTTGAAATGCTAGATGCAGTATGCGATATGTACTATATACACATAGGAACATTACTAGAACTATATAAAGGCAATGTTGAAGCTGTAAGAAATGTGATTTTTTTTGAAAAAGATGAAGAAAGTGAATTGATTTTCAAAAAGGTTTTAAAGAATGAATTTAATGATGTTTTTATGAAAGCATTTGAGGAAGTCCACAGAAGCAATATGTCAAAACTTGAAAATGGAAAAGCAATTTTCAGGGAAGACGGGAAAATACTTAAGGGGGAAAATTATTTTAGACCTAACTTGAAACAATTTGTTGAATAAAAAACAGGAGGAATATTAATGAATGAATTAATGAATATAGAAAACAGAAACACGCTAACAAGTTTAGATATAGCGGAAATAACAGGAAAGGAACACAAAAATATTTTGTCTGACAGATTTGGAGTTGCAAGTTACCGTGATGTAAAGAGAAAAGATTTGAAAAATGCCTTACTGTATGTTCAAAACTGGATAGAAAAAGCAGAATTGAGGAATTGAGATGGACGAAAAAGAGAAAACATTTGAAAGAATAAAAGAAAAGATATTATGTAATACAGAAATGAACAACCGTGATATTGAGTTTGCAAAACTTAATGCCAATTTATTTAAGGGTATTAAATTCATTAAAAAAAGGAAGGCTAAAAAGAAATGGCTTACACAGAAATCTCGAATCAAGAAATAATAATAACATTGCCTGTGGAAAAGGTATATCCAGGCTTGAAACAACAGATCGAGGAACGCTTAAATCATTATCCAATCAAGGTTATTCCTGTGAAGAAATTATCACAAGCACAAAATGGACTTATACACGTGTTATTAAAGCAGTTTGGAGATGAGATTGGATATACCTTGATAGAGATTAAGGAACTGATGAAAGAGCAGTTTGCAATATCCACAGACAGATTAGACTTTTCCACAGCAAAATGTGATATGGAAACGGCAAATCAATTTATATCGTTTATCATAGAACAAGCGTTAGAACTTGGAATAAATTTATATATTTTAAGCAAATGCGATAAAAGATATAAGCATATCCTCGAGATTGACAACATAACTCAAAGATATGTTATCGCTTGCTTAAAGTCGAGAACTTGTGCAATTTGTGGAAGAAAAGGGGCAGATTTACATCATTGGAATACAATTGCAAGTGCAGCGGGAACTTATGAGAATGATGATGGACTAAAAACACCGTTTATGAGTTTATGTAGAATACATCACAACGAGTTCCACGATAAAGGGCAAAAAGAGTTTAAAGAGAAGTATCATATCGAAGGTGTATGGTTGAATCCACAGTTGGTTTATGAGCTTTTAGAAGTTTATCCTAATCACTTCAAGTTATTTAGAAAGAGGCTTAAAGAGGGGTATTATAGAGGGATTATTAAGGAGGAGAAATAAAATGGCAGAATTAAAAGCAGGTATTTTGAAACTTTTTAAAGAGCACTATGGTATGACTGACAACGAAGCAGAAGAATATTACAAGAAACAATTTGAAATAGTAAAGAAAACAGCAGTAAAAGAAGAAGTGGAATGGTTAAGGCGAGAATGTATGGATGTACTGGAAGAAGTAAACAAAACAGGGAAAGTTCCTGAACTTATATTTTAAAGTTCAGTCGTGAAAAGTCGTTTTAATTAGAAAAAAATTAGGAGGATAAAATGAAAATAGCAATATTGTTAATATTATTAGTACCAATTTTATTTTGGATTGTATTTATTTGGACAATATTTGAAAATGCAGTAGAAAGAATGAAGAATTATAATCTGCTCGGAATGTTGACGAGTTTAGGTTTTGGGATACTTATGGCTTACGGATTGTATGAGTTTTTATTGAAAATAATAGATCTAGAGTAAAACCATTTTGTTGAAGTCAACAAAAAAGTATATTGCTGATGTCAGCAAAATGGTGTTGAGAACGTTTAGATGGTGCAGGGAAAACGATAAAATTTAGGAGGAATTGAAATGGAAATGAGAATAAACGGGAGAAATATAGGACATTCTGAGAGAATGTTTGGAAATAATATTATTATTAGCGGGAACAATAATGTTGTGGTTAACGGGGAATCGATATGCAATCTTAACAATTTACCCGGTAAAGAAATTAAAATAGAAATTATAGGTGATGTGAAAAAACTGGAAACAGCAAACGGAAATGTAAAAGTTTCTGGGAATGTCAATAAAGTTGAAACAGTAAATGGAGATGTTGAAGTTGGAGGAAGTGTAGAAAAAGTGAAGACTGTAAACGGAGATATTATTTATAAAAAGAAATAGGAGGATTTGAAAATGTCAAAAAAAATAATGAGGATAGTGTTTTGCTTTATAATTACATTTATAGGTGTTGTGCAAATTGAACAAACTAAAGATTTTTTAGATCTAGCTAAATTAGTTGTGAGTTTTGCATTCGGTATGTGGGTATCGAAATGGATTTAAAATAATTTAAGAAAGGGAATTAAAATGAAGAAATTATTATTAGGAATTGCAATTTTAGGATTATTAGGAAGCTGTAATAATAAAAAATTGATTTTAGATTGTGAAAATTACAAAGTCGCTGATAAATATGAAAAAAAAGAAACTTTTATAACAAATCAATATGCTGGGGAAATAAATGGTAGTCCCTTGTACATTCCAGTACCACAAACATATGTATATTACTATATAACTTTTGAAAATAGCAATACTTATTCAATCAGACAATCAAAATATAGATTAGTGAATATTAGAGAAAAAATTAAAGAATGTAAATTTTAGGAGGAATAAATGGAAATAATAATGAGAATGATAAATGGATTAATTACAGTAACAGCTACTTTAGTGCTGGTAAGATACATCTACGGATTAGTTATTGTATATAAAAACAAAGCAAAGAGATTCAGATTCAACATAAGCAATGTAATAATATTTTTAGTTGCTACAATAATAAATTTGTTTGTAATTTATGGGTTGATTTGGATTATAAAGTTTTTTGCGATAAGAGTGTAAAAGGGTTGCAAATGTTGAGAAAATAAGGTATAATCAGGAGGTAACGTGAACACAAAAAAAGAACTTACACAAGAAGATGTTAATGAATTATTAAAAGACGAAGAAATTTTATATTTACTCGAGGATTTAAAAAAATCAAAAGAACATCAAGATAATATAAAAATAACATTAGTATTAAAAAAAGGTAAAATTACTGGAAAAGAATATACAGTAAGAAAATTTAATAATAAAAACAGGGCAAGATGAACCTCGGATGAGTGAGCCGCTGAATAGATAGATTAGAAATAGTCTATTTGTTTAGTGGCTCTTTTTATTTTTAAGTATAAAAATAGCAAAATTTATATGAAAGAAATGATAAAAATGTATAAAAATGAAAAAATTAAAAAATTAGCAGAAAAAATAGAAAGAGAAACATTGAATGACTGCGAAGTAAAACATGACGAAAATGAGAATGGATACATTAGAATATGGACAAAAACTTATGAAAGTTTTTCATATACTTTTGAAAGAGGATTAATATTTGAAATGCAAGATGGTTATTTAACTGAAAGAGAAATAGAGTATTTATTTAACGAATATAAAAAAATAAAAGAAGTAATTCAAAATTTTTTAGAACAAAAGGAAAAATAAAATGATTGTTATGATAACTATAATGGGTTTTATTATTTATATCATAGTAATGTTGATAGCATTTGAAGTTATCAATTATAATTTGAAGAAATATCTAAACAAAAGAATAAAAAGAAGTTTAGAGTTATTAAATAAATTACAAGATATAAGTAAAGATATTGATAGTGAAATAGACGGATTAAAGATAATGATATACGATAGATATCTTGATAGATGTAGAGTAGGGATGAAGAAACAGAGAGAAGAAGACAAAGGATTGAGAGATAAGCTAGTAGAAGTAGAGAATAAATACTCAAAATAGTGAGTATATCAAATGGATATTGAAGTGAAAACAAAGAAAAAAAATAAAATTTTTATTAAAAAGGTACTTCTGAGAGGTCAAAAAAGAGTGAACGGGTTCGAAGCCCCAGAAAAAATATGTGTGATGACTTTTTTAAGTTTTAGTTCCGTTCCGAAATGGAGGTGTTATGTTAGTAAAAGAGAATCAGATAATAAAGGCAAACGAGTTAGCAAAATTGCTAGGTATAACAGATAGGCATCTCCGCAATTTAGCTAGTGAAGGAATAATCAAAAAAACGGAAAAAGGCAAGTATCTATTTTGGGAAAATGTACTTGGATATATTGAGTATATTGAATCTAAAAATGATGTGGATTTGAATTTGAAAGATGAAAAAATCAAGGAAGAGATAAAACGAATAAAAAAAGATACCGAACTAAAAGATTTAAAAATCAAGGAAACTAAAAATCAATTACATTTAGCAACTATCGTCGAAAAAGTAATGACTGATATGCTCATGAACATAAAAGGGAAGCTGCTTTCTATATCTAGCAAGGTAGCACCAGCAGTTATTGCTTCGGATAATCTCGGGGAAATTCAGGATGTTATTCAAGATGAAATATTTGAGGCTTTAGAGGAACTTAGTGAATATGATCCAGATATGTTTAAAAATAATAAAATTTTTGTAGAAAATGAGGAAAATATGGAAGTGAAAGTTGAAAATGAAAAAAGAATTAGAGGAAGACCTAAAAAGAACAGTTAAATTATTTAAAAAAATTGCTTTGGTTTTAAAGCCACCACCAAAATTAACAATTGATACTTGGGCGGATATGTATAGAGTTTTATCAACTAAAAGTTCAGCAATTCCTGGAAAATGGAAAACTGACAGAGTGCCATTCCAAAGAGAAGTAATGAGGGCAATCTCTGACAAAAATACAGAAAAAGTTGTGATGAAGTATGGTGCTCAGTTGTCAAAAACAGAAATTCTTATGAATACTGTTGGATATTTTATGGATTATGAGCCGTCTCCTATTATGTTTTTAATGCCTACTAAGGACATGGCGGCAGATTTTTCAACGACAAGGCTTAATGATATGATCCAGTCTACACCGCAACTACGTAACAAAATTATTGAAAGTGCTGATGCCAGAGATACAAAAAGGCAAAAAGAATTTTCAGGCGGATACATTGTTTTAACTGGGAGTAATTCAGCCTCGGAATTAGCAAGTAGACCAATCAGAGTTTTATTAGCAGATGAAATTGACCGTTTCCCTCGAAGTGCTAAAAAAGAAGGAGACCCATTGAATTTGGCGATTGAGAGGGTAAAAACTTGGGCAAACAGTAAAATAGTTTTAACAAGTACACCAACGATTAAAGGCGGAAGTAGAATAGAACTCGAGTATGAAAATAGTTCTAAAGATGAATACTATATTCCTTGCCCAAAATGTGGAGAAATGCAAACTTTAAAATGGGGAAATATTATTTTTGAAGATGTGTCACATAAATGTGAGAAATGTATGGAAACTTCAACAGAGTACGAGTGGAAACGAAACCTTATTAAAGGCGAATGGAGAAGCACCAATCCTGATGTAGACCCGCATATTTCAAGAGGATTTCATGTATCAGAGTTATATAGTCCATTCACCAAATGGGCTAGCATGATTCGTAAATTTAGAGCAGCAAAAGGCGATGAACAATTGATGAAAGTATTTGTCAATACAGCTCTTGGGGAATGTTGGGAAGAAAAAGTTGAAAGATTTAATTTTGAAGAAATACAGGCAAGGGCTGAAGACTATGGTGAATACTTGAATCATGAAGATGGAACTTATGAGGAAGTAGAAATCCCTGATAGGGTTAATGTGCTTACAGCTGGTGTCGATGTTCAAGATAATAGGCTTGAAGTTGAAATTGTTGGTTGGGCGAAAGGTGAAGAAAGCTGGGGGATTTATTATAAAGTGATAATGGGAAATCCTGCGTTACCTTATGTTTGGAATGAATTAGACCAAGTTTTGATGAAAGATTATTCTTATCAGAACGGAGAAAAAATAAGAGTTGCTTGTGCTTGTGTCGATACAGGAGGACATCATACTGATGATGTATATAGATATGTAAAAGCAAGGGAACAACTGAATATATTTGGTATAAAAGGAAGTGGAGAAGCTGGGAGACCTCTCATTTCACGACCTAGTAAGAACAATAAAGGAGGAATTTCTTTGTTTGTCTTGGGAGTTAATACTGGTAAAGATACGATAATGAGCAATCTTAAAGTAAAAGAACCAGGAGCTAAATATATGCATTATCCAAACGACCCCAAGCGTGGGTATGATGAAGTTTATTTCAAGGGACTTACTTCTGAAATAAAGGTTGTTACATTCAGTAAAGGACAGGCTAAAATCGAGTGGAAAACAGTAGGAGATAAAAGAAATGAGCCTTTGGACATCAGGAACTATGCACAAGCTGCATTAAGAATTGCTAATCCAGATTTGGATATTAGGTATTCAACTGATTTGTTAAATGGATTAAGAACACAGAGAGTTAGTAGAAAAAGGAAAATATTATCGAAAGGAATTAAGTAAATGGGAAAATCAAATTATTCAAGAGAATATATTTTAGAAATGATAGTTGAATATGGTAAAGCTGAACGAGCAGTTTTAACAGGAAAAAGCTATAAAATTGGGACAAGAGAACTCTCTAGAATGGGGATAGATGAAATAAGAAAAGGAAGGGCTTATTGGGAAAATGAATTACAAAAATTGAACAGTACAGGAAAAAGAAGAGTTAGAAGAGGAGTTCCTCGGAATCTTTAAGTTGGAAAGAGAGGTGTGATATGAATTTAATTGACAATTTAGTGGCGGTATTTAATCCACAAAAAGGAGTAGAAAGATTTAAAGCAAGAAGAAAATTGGAAATCTTAAACACTGGATATTCTAATCATGGAGCTTCGACTACTAAAAAAGCAATGATAGGTTGGCAGAGTACTGCGGGTGGTGTAAAAAAAGATATTTATAAAAATCGTAAGAAATTGATTGAGCGTTCAAGAGATTTATATATGGGGACTTCTGTTGCAACTGGAGCATTAAAAACTATTAACACAAACGTTGTTGGAAGTGGATTGAAATTAAAAGCGGCTATTGACAGTGAAACAATAGGGATAAGCGATGATGAAGCGACTAAGGTAGAAGAATTGATTGAAAAAGAATTTGAACTTTGGTCAAAAGATAAAATTGACAATTTAGGAACTATGAATTTTTATCAAGTCCAAGAGCTTGTATTTTTAACAGTGCTGCTGAATGGAGAGTGCTTTATAAAATTAAATTATTTTGAAACACCTAAAAATCCCTACAGCTTGAAATTGGAAATCTTAGAACCTGATAGAATTTATACTCCTAATAATATGCTTTCAAATAAAAGTGTAGTTGAAGGAATAAAAATAGATAAAAATGGAAGAGTTGAAGGTTATTATGTTTCCTCTGAACATCCATTGGATGCGACTAGTGCAGTAACAGAAAAATTTATTAAAGTTTATGGAAGTGAGAATCAAAAAAACATAATTCATCTTCTTTTTACTGAAAGACCTGAGCAAGTAAGGGGAATCCCAATATTGTCACCAGTTATCGAAAATTTAAAACAGCTTGGAAATTATACTGAAGCAGAATTAATGGCTGCTGTTATAAGCGGATTATATGCAATTTTTATTGAAAGTGAAGCTGATAGCCCAAGCGGAGCTGATGTTGGAGAGCTTGAAGCGGTTGAGAATGATTTGCTTGTAGATTCAGAAGATGAAACAACTATAGAACTTGCACCAGGAATGATTGCCTCACTTAATCCAGGAGAAAAAGCAAAAGCTACTAATCCAGGAAGACCAAATGCACAATTTGATCCGTTTGTGACAAGTATTTTAAGACAAATAGGAAGTGCTTTAGAAGTTCCGTATGAACTTTTGATTAAACATTTTACGGCGAGCTATTCAGCAAGTCGTGCAGCACTTTTGGAAGCATGGAAAATGTTTAGAAAAAGACGAGAGTGGTTTTCTGAAAACTTCACTCAACCAATTTACGAAGAATGGTTGAATGAAGCATATTTATTAGGGAGAGTGGAACTAAAAAATTATGGAACCGATTTTCTTATAGATAAAGCTTGGTGTGGTTCACAATGGAATGGACCTTCGCAAGGTCAAATAGACCCATTAAAAGAGGCAAATGCTGCTGTTATAAGAATTAATAATGGATTATCAACTAGAACTAGAGAAACAGCAGAGCTTAATGGTGGAGATTTTGAACAAAATGTAAGAATTTTAGCAAAAGAAAATAAATTATTAAAAGAGAAAGGAGTGGTAATAAATGCCGAAACAACTAAAATTTTGGAATCTAGTGAAGAATGAGGAAGAAAAAACGGCGGAACTTATACTTTATGGGAGCATAGGAAGTGATGAGTATTGGGATGATATATCCGACAAGGTATTTAAACAAGATATAGAAAACCTTGGAGATGTGGAAAATATTACTTTGCATATAAACAGTCCAGGCGGGAGTGTATTTAGTGCTGTAGCAATAGCAAATACTCTTAAAAATCACAAAGCTAAAGTGATAGCAAATATTGATGGTTTGGCAGCGAGTGCTGCAACTATCATAACAAGTGCTTGTGATACTGTAAGAATGCCTAAAAATGCTTTATTTATGATTCACAATCCAATTACTTTTGCTTATGGGAATAATCAAGAAATGCAGAAAACTGTTGAAATGCTTGATAAAGTGAAAAATAGCATTATCGAAACTTATTTAAGCAAAACAAAAACTGATAAGGAAACTTTATCTGAATTAATGGATAATGAAACTTGGATGGATGCAGAAACAGCTAAGGAATATGGTTTTATTGATGAAATTGTGGATGAAGAAGTGGGAAAAGAATTTGTAGAAAATAAATTAATTATAAATAACATGGCTTTTGATATTTCAAAATTTAAAAATTTTAGCAAGGCAAAAGATACAGTTATTGATAATAAAAAAAATACTAAGGAGGTAAAAATGACTTTAGAGGAGTTAAAAAACCAGTTCCCTGATTTGTATGATTATGTATTAAATGAGGGAAAAAAGATTGGAAAAGAGGAAGAAAGGGAAAGAATAAAAGCTATTGATGATATAGGGGTCAATAATTATTCTGACTTAATAGAAAATGCAAAATATGTAAATCCTATCTCAGCTAGTGAGTTGGCTATTAATATTTTGAAAAAGCAAAAAGAAGAAAAAGCTCAAAAGTTGCAAAATATTAAAAACGAAAGTCAAGATAATTTTATACCACCAGCTGCAAATGATGGAACAACATCTGGCAAAAAAGAAGAAAAACAGTTTATGGGACTTGATATTATGACTATTTTTTCTAGAATGAATAAAAAAACAGAGGAGGGAAAATAAATGGATTTTGTAGCAAAAGGTAATGAATATACCAGTGAACAATTTTTAAGTGGAACAGGACACAGATATATGGAATTTGAGGTGCCGCAAGGTAAAAGTGTAAAAAGAGGTGATGCTGTAAATGCAACTGCTGAACTTTCAGATGGAACTGATTTATTTGGAATAGTTATGGAAAATGCTGACGGAACAACTGTGAAAACTAAAACAACCGTAGCTATTTCAGGAGAGTTTATTTTTGAGGGATTAAATGTGAAATCAGGTACACAAAAAGCAGATTTTACAAAAGCAGCTAGAGATAAAGGTATTGTAATAAAAGGATTAGGAGGTAAGAAATAATGCCAGCAGTAATAGAATTTATTGGGTTGTATGACCAGAATGTGATTAGACCAAAATCATTTATAAAAGATAGTTATTTTAAAAATAGGAAAACATCAGAAAATCAAAAAATGGAAATAGAATTTAGAAAAGGAAGACAGCTTGTAGCTCCTTATGTATCTGAATTTATTCCAGGAACAGAAATGGTAAAAAACACTTACGAAAGTAAATTTTTTCAAGCTCCAAAAGTAGCACCAAAAAGAACTTTTTCAGCTTTTGAGTTATTTTTTAATAAAACGGCAGGAGAAACTATATATGGTGGAAAAAGCCCCGAGGAAAGAAAAGCAGACTTACTTGCAGAATCTTTTGCGGAATTTGAGGAACAAATTACAAGAAGAGAAGAAATAATGTGTACTGAAGCGTTATTTGATGGAAAAGTGGTTGTAAAAGGTGAAGGAATAGAAGGGGAAATCAATTTTGGAACAGTTGAAGAAATTACACCAGCTGTTTTGTGGACACAACCTAACGCTGATATAATCGGAGATTTACAGGCAGCTATAACAAAAATCGGGAAAGTTACAGGATTAAGACCTGAAATGATATTAATGGATCCTGTGGCAGCAAAATTATTTGTAGACAACGAAAAAATTCAGAAGTTATTGGATGTAAAAAATTATAATGTAGGAGAAGTAAATCCAAGAGAAACAGCAGCAGGAGCCGTTTATATTGGAACAATAGCACCTTTTGGATTGCCGATTTATTCTTATCAATCTCAATACTCTATATTAAATGCTGATGGAAAAACTTATAGTGATAAGGATTTAATTCCTGAAGGAAAAGTCCTGTTAGCACCAAGCAACAATAAAATTATGTACGGACCAGCAGCAGATGTGAAACAAGGGATAATTGTAGCAGAGCGTTCAGTATTTACAGATGAAGATTCAAAATCTAACACTGTAGAAATTAGAACAGAATCAAGACCTTTACCAGTAGTGTATGATATTGAAGCTATAAAAATATTGAAAGTTAAATAGGAGGTAATGATGAAATTTAGAACATTAAAACCTATGATTTATGGTGGAGTTAGTTATGAAGTAGATGCTGAAGTAGATATACAAGAAAAATCAGTAATAAAAAGTTGCCTTGAAAGAGGGCTTATTGCCGAAATAAACGGTAAAACTGAAAAGCCTGAAGAATCAATTGAAACAGAAAATGCTGAAGAAACAGCCGAAAAAGGTACAAAAAATAGTAAAAAGTAGGTAAAAGAATGAATTTTAAAGATGTTTTAGAAAATGATATACAAAATGTATTTTTAAATCTAGAAGAGTTTGGGGAAACACATAATTTAAACGGTATAGATGTTATTTGTGTGACGGACGAGGACAGTTTTCAGAAGAAGGAAATTAGTGGGAAATTAACAATAGAAAGTGGATTTTACAAGGAAGGGATTACAGTATTTATTGATA
>ERZ773233.996-NODE-996-length-17206-cov-7.594368_pt1 | contig 17206 bp, 14 predicted proteins | sample MGYA00580991_ERZ773233 | MGnify/ENA primary metagenome ERZ773233 (study PRJEB29015, sample SAMEA2738178) | human oral metagenome | biome: human oral; feature: human-associated habitat; material: saliva | place: China | collected 2161 ...
TGAGAACTATTTTTAGGACCTGCCGGATCGCTGATCCTAAAAATCGTCCGCATCCCCCGGTCAATTTATAATTAAAATTATATATCTATTTGAAATACTTCATATTCTTTATCGAATACATAACCCAATTTTTGAGCAAGTTCCACCGAATGGAAGTTAGCAGCATCCCAGTTCGGATAGATATTCTTATCCATGCAGTCGAGAATAAATTTCGCTGCACAGGCTATAGCAAGTCCCTTCCTTCTGTAATCCTTTCTGGTTGCAACAGTCACTTCCATCATACCCTCGGAAACTCCGTAAGCGGAACATCCGCTTACAAGCTGTCTGTTATGGTAGATAACATATCCCATACCGTACTCCAAAAATTTGGACTCACTCTCAAAATTAGAAACAAAATCACTGCTCCATTCCTCAGCTAATGAGACCTTATACGCATATTTATCTATATGCTTTATCTTCATATCCTTATCGAGGCTGTCTACATAAGATTGCAGAACCTTTTTGTCAAAGTGCTGCTCATCTTTTTTCAGTGCATACCTGCTTACTACTCTATAATTACAATCAAGATTTTCTTTAAGCCATAATTCCCATGTCTCATTTTGAGGAGTTATATATGATCTGTTACATTCATTTATAATTAAAGCCCTAAGCTGCAAAAGTCTGTCACCGCCGTTAGGTACCAGCCCCAAGGGATACACATAATTTCCCAACTTAACGATACAAAAGCCTGGATTTTCGAGCTGATCCACCCACACTCTTCCCATGCATCCTTCCATGGCGGATCTTACCAATACCTCGGTGCTGGCTTTACATAGCGGAATCACTATGTCCCTCTTACTATAACCCAACTCAATCATAATTATCCTCCATAAAGATCACTAAAAGTAAATATAAGACTCTTATTTCATATATTTTGAATTATACCAGGTCGCCGCATCGGCAATAATATAAAATCTTGTGTTTTTATCGGTAGATCTTATAAGTTCTGCCATATATTCTTCCGGTATACGTATACATCCGGCTGAACCTGCGGTAGTGTTAAGTTTTGTACCTGAACTGTTACCGTTTGTACAATGTATGAAGATCGCAGAACCTTTATAAGGAACCGCATCGCTGTTGTAATCAAGTGCTATACCGTAGTTATAAAACGGAGCTTCCGCTATCATATTCTCTGCGGATTTCCAGTCTTTTTGCACATCCTTTGTATTCACAAGTTTATTGTAATATTTACTTTCGGAATCATCTACCCAAAAATCCCCTTTTACTATCTTGTGATATTCTATCTTGCTTCCCGGATCATCCTTGATACCGAAATTCATGGTTGCTTTGAAAAATCCGGCAGGGGTCTTCTTATCCCCTTCTTTTTTATCATCTGTTACTCCGTTGGCACCGCATATACCGTTTACACTCCAGTTCTTATGCCATGAACCGTCTTTATTCTTTGTATAATCATTAAGTGTGATCTTGGACTTATCAGACTTATGAGCTGCAATCACTATAATATGGTCTACACTTTCGTCCTCAGCCTCCATACTCTTTACCGTCTTGGCAGACTTTTGTGTTGCGTATGCCAAAGTCCCGAAAGCAGTTGTAAAGCTTAGGCTAAGACACAGTAAACCTGTTATAAATTTCAGTTTTTTCATAAAAATACTCCTTTCGATAAGTCCCAAGTTCAGTATCGTTTATAAAGCCTTAGGTGATCGTCAAACCCTGCTTTAGTATATTTTCGACCTTATAGCAAAACCGTTAAAGATCACCCGCTTATTTGAATTTATAAACGATACACAGATCAAATCACCACTTGGAACGATTATTTAACTATTGTATTAAATGCTTCCTGTATTCTTGCATTATCACCTGCACCCGGAAGTATTCCCACAAGCACTCCGTCAGAGCCTATATACGCCGCAGTCGGGAATGCTCTTACACCGTAAGCTTCCATGACCTCACCGCTGTCATCGAAGTATACCGGTATATTGTAACCTTGCTGAGTAAACCATTCTTTGAACTTTTCCTTGCTTTGTTCATTATAGTGTCCGGGGCTTACTACTGTAATTATATCAAATCCTTCATGATTAGCAACCAATTCTTCAAATTCCGGCATGGTACTTGTACAAACACCACACCAGGATGCCCAAAACTTCACATATACTTTCTTGCCTTTTTGGTCACTCAACTTATATTCGTTGCCGTCCCAATCAGTCAGTACCATTTCTGGTGCAAGTTCACCGTCATTTAATACAGCAGAGTCAGCTCCTTCTTTTTTTGAATCCTCGCTTGCAGCCTCAGTGCCGCTTTGTGATGAATTGGAAGAACCGTTTGAAGCTGCCCCTCCGGAACAAGCTGTAAGCAATGCTACAGACATTCCGACTATAAGTGTTTTATATATTTTATTAAACATATCTTTCTCCTTTTCTTACAAAAAATATTATTTATTTTAATACCTGCCAAAATAACCTGACTGATATATCGATTGAATTTTCAAAACGGATATTTATCAGATCTAAAATACGATAGAATATCTATGAAAATCAGTGGGGAATATTTTACTACCACATCATTCATTTATATTTAATTCTTGCTTAATATCACAAGACCTATCGATCAAACCGCTATACTATCTGAACAAGCCCTGAAGAAAGGCCGTGATAGAATTTATCTGATTAAGCATCATAAGAATACCCATAAATACTATTAAAGCACCGCCTATTCTTTTTATTAAAATAAGATGTTTCTTCACATAATCCATTTGCTTTTCTAAAAGTCCGACTGTAAATACTTTGATAAGTACTATTACCAAAAAAGGTACCATAAGACCCAATGTATACAAAAGCATCATATAAGCACCGTAAAGTGCAGTACCGCCGGTCGCCGATATCGCCAGTATCGATGCAAGTATGGGACCTATACACGGAGTCCAACCTATACTGAAAGAAACTCCCATAAGAAAGCATCCCAGTGCCTTTGTCTTGGTACTTTGGAACTTAAGTCCCGGCATATTGTCAAGTGCTTTAATATGTATAATATCCATCTGATGTATACCGAGGATGATCAGCACCAGACCTGCAATCACAAAAACCCATTTATTAAGTAAGAATCTGCCTAAAAATCCGGCTCCGAAACCGAGCACTACAAAACTTACACCAAGTCCCAGTACAAAAGCTATCGTTTTCAATATTGCACCGGTTGCTATATATATATTCCCTATCTTAAACTTCTTGTATTCTTCATCTTCATCGCTTAGTATACCTATGTATACAGGCAATATCGGAAAAGTACAAGGAGAAAAGAAAGAAAGTATACCTGCCAAAAATACAGAACTTGCTAAAACCTGTTCTCCCAACATAATATTTCCACCTTTTCTTGTTACTTTTTAAGACATAATAAAATGCCTGCGGCAATATTTAATTTTACATTTAATATTGAATCTTCGTCAGAAAAAACCTTTGACAAAAATCTATATTAACACATTAAATAAGCCACAAGCATGATATTACCCTACCCTATAGAGTTTGTAAATATAAAAAGTATGAAAAAACTATGAATTTAGTAATTATTATTATTTTTATATTATTCCCTTTATTTTTGCAACATCTATAAGCGATAACTTCTCACTTCTGTTCTTAAGTGATTCCGCCAATACTCTTGCGGTATCAAGTGAAGTTAATACACTTACTCCCGTCTCTATCGCATTTCTTCTTATTATGAATCCGTCTCTGCTTCTTTCAACACCTTGAGGCGGAGTATCTATTACAAGGTCTATCTCATGTTCCAGGATAAGGTCTAAAAGATTAGGACTTTCCTGCTCGATCTTATTGATCTGCAACGCCTTGATACCTGCCTCCTGTAAAGATCTTGCCGTACCCCTTGTCGAGAATATTGTATAGCCGAGTTCCTCAAAACTTTTAGCTATTTCTATGACCTCTTCTTTGTCCTCATCTTTAACGGTTATTACCATTCTCTTGTACTTCGGAAGCTTAACTCCCGCTCCTTCGAAGGCCTTATAAAGTGCTTCGTTAAAGCTCTTTGATATACCCAGACACTCTCCGGTAGACTTCATCTCCGGACCCAGCATTATATCTGCTCCTCTTATCTTCTCGAATGAGAATACCGGCATCTTTATTGCTATATAATCAGCTTCTTTTTGTAAGCCCGGTGTAAGTCCCATATCCTTTAACTTCTTACCGCATATCACCTTTGTCGCAAGTTCTACTATAGGAATTCCTGTCACCTTGCTTATATAAGGCACTGTTCTTGACGAACGTGGATTAACCTCTATAACATATACTTCTCTTTCGCTTACTATAAATTGAATATTGATCATACCTATAACATGAAGTGCTGAGGAAAGTTTTTCGGTATAGTCCACTATTTTTTCTTTGATCTCTTCATCAATGCTCATGGCGGGATATACGCTTATTGAGTCACCGGAATGTACGCCGGCTCTTTCTATATGCTCCATGATTCCCGGAATAAGTATGTCCTCTCCGTCACATACCGCATCGACTTCAAGCTCTTTACCCACTACATATTTATCAATAAGTATAGGGCTTTCCTGAGTATGCTTATTGATCACAGCCATGAATTCATCAATATCTTTGTCGGATATCGCTATCTGCATACCCTGACCTCCGAGTACATATGAAGGTCTTACAAGTACCGGATAACCTAGCTTTGCTGCCGTATCCTTAGCCTCTTTAGCAGTATATACCGTACTTCCCTGAGGTCTTGGTATCCTGCAATCCTCAAGTATGGCATCAAACCTTTTCCTATCCTCTGCCGCATCCACGTCATTGGCGGAGGTTCCGAGTATATTTACACCCATTTTTATCAATGCCTTGGTAAGCTTGATAGCTGTCTGGCCTCCGAATTGAACCACTGCCGCATAAGGTTTTTCAAGATCCACTATTGACTCCACATCTTCATCCGTTAATGGCTCAAAATAAAGTCTGTCCGCTATATCAAAATCCGTACTTACGGTCTCCGGATTATTATTAACGATTATGGTCTCGAATCCTTCTTTCTTTAATGCCCATGTACAATGTACGCTGCAAAAGTCGAATTCTATACCCTGACCTATACGAATGGGACCTGAACCCAGTACCAGTATCTTCTTCTTGTCACTTGCTGTTTCAACTTCATTGTATCCGTCAAAACAAGAATAATAGTATGCTGTCTGCGCCGAGAACTCAGCCGCACAGGTATCTACCATCTTATATGCCGCTCTTATTCCCCACTCATGTCTTAACTTTTTGATCTCATCTTTGTTTTTTGCTGTAAGACTTGCTATAAAATCATCCGGGAACTCCATTCTCTTGGCTTCTCTTAAAAGTTCTTCGTTTAATTTTTCTTTTTTTAGTCTTGCCTCTAATTTTACTATATTATCTATCTTACTGATAAACCATATATCTATTTTTGTTATATCGAACAGGAGTTCGTAGCTCATTCCTCTTCTCAACGCCTCAGCTATGCCCCATATACGTCTGTCATTTACCTTATATAATTCCTTTATAAGTTCTTCATCATCAAGCTTTGCATGATCTTCACTTGCAAGTGAATTTACATGTTGCTCAAGTGAACGTATAGCCTTCATAAGAGCACCCTCAAAATTGGTACAGATACTCATTACCTCTCCTGTAGCCTTCATCTGAGTTCCGAGTACTCTTTTTGCCGATATGAATTTATCAAAAGGAAGTCTGGGGAGTTTTACTACACAATAATCAAGCATAGGCTCAAAAGCGGAGTAAGTCTTACCGGTAACCGAATTTTTTATCTCATCCAGTGTATAACCTAAGGCTATCTTTGCCGCCACCTTTGCTATAGGGTATCCTGTCGCCTTGCTGGCAAGTGCTGAGGAACGGCTCACCCTCGGATTAACTTCTATAACACAGTATTCAAAACTGTCCGGATTAAGTGCATATTGAACATTACATCCTCCTGTTATCTCAAGTTCCGAGATAATATTAAGTGCCGAACTTCTGAGCATCTGATATTCTTTATCTGACAAGGTCTGGCTCGGAGCAACTACTATAGAGTCACCGGTATGTACTCCTACAGGATCGAGATTTTCCATATTACATACGGTTATAACATTTCCCACGGAGTCTCTCATGACCTCATACTCTATCTCTTTCCAGCCTGAGATACATCTTTCCACAAGGACCTGACCCACTCTTGAGAGTCTGAGCCCGTTTTGAAGTGTCTCTATAAGTTCTTCTTCGTTATTTACTATTCCTCCTCCGGAACCGCCTAAAGTATAAGCCGGTCTTAAAACCAACGGATATCCTATCTTTTTGGCATACTCTATACCGCTGTCCACATCTTCCACTACTTTAGAGGCGGCTATAGGCTCACCTATTTTTTCCATGGTCTCTTTGAATGTTTCCCTGTCTTCAGCTTTCTTTATAGTAAGTTCTGTAGTGCCTATTAATTTAACACCCTGCTCTTGCAAAAATTTACTTTCCGCAAGTTCCATCGCCAGATTAAGTCCTGCCTGACCTCCGAGTGTAGGCAGTATTGAATCGGGCTTTTCTTCTATGATAAGTGCCTTAAGGACTTCTACGGTAAGAGGCTCTATGTATACCTTATCAGCTATATCTTTATCGGTCATTATAGTTGCCGGATTGGAGTTAAGAAGTATTACCTCAACTCCTTCTTCCTTTAATGAACGACAGGCTTGCGTTCCTGCATAATCAAATTCCGCTGCCTGACCTATGACGATAGGTCCTGAACCTATGACCAGTACTTTATTTATATCCGTTCTGCGTGGCATATTATAAATTCTCCTCCATCATCTTTATAAACTTGTCAAACAAATATTCGCTATCTTTCGGTCCCGGAGATGCTTCCGGGTGATATTGTATAGTAAATATTTTCTTGTTAAGATATTTCAGTCCTTCATTTGTTGAGTCGTTGACATTGACAAAGGCTTCGATAGCCTTACTTTTATCTACTGTTTCCACATCCACCGCATATCCGTGGTTTTGCGAACTTATGTATGTCCTTCCGGTCTCCAGATCTTTTACCGGATGATTACCTCCTCTGTGACCGTATTTTAATTTATAGGTATCCGCTCCGTTAGCCAGTGCCATAAGTTGATGTCCCAGGCATATAGCAAATATCGGAATATCGCAATTATACAGATTTTTGATTTCTTCTATTACTTCAACATTCTCTTTAGGATCTCCGGGGCCGTTACTTAGCATAATTCCATCCGGCTTATCCGCTATGATATCGGCTGCCTTTGTATTATAAGGATATACAGTTACTTCGCAACCTCTTTTAACTAAGTTGGCTGCAATATTTTTCTTGGAGCCGAAGTCTAAAAGAGCTACTTTTTTGTATGTCTTTTCAGGTCTTAGAATGTATTTTTTATCACAGCTTACCTTGGCTACCACTCCGCTTACTTTATATTCCTTGATCTTTTCAAGAAGTATTTTGATTTCTTCCTCACTGTACTCCTTTGTTGTAAGAAGTCCGTTCATCGTTCCTTTTTCTCTTAGCCTTTTTGTCAGATCTCTTGTGTCAATTCCGCAGATTCCCGGTATGTCGTGCTTTAATAAAAAGTCCTCTATACCGAATCTTGCTCTGAAATTACTGTAGTGTTTGGACAATTCTCTGACTATAAATGCACAAACCCAAGGTCTATCAGACTCCATATCCTCTTCACACACACCGTAATTACCTATTAGGGGATATGTCATAACCACCGCCTGTCCTGCATACGAAGGATCTGTAAGCACTTCAAGATAGCCGCTCATTGAAGTATTGAATACTATCTCACTTATTACCTCCTTATGAGAACCTATTTTCTTTCCCTGATATACAGTACCGTCTTCCAATATAAGATATGCTTTCATAAATCCAATACCCTTTCTTCATGATCAATTTAATGTTATTTTCTTACATAAAAGAGGCTGCTACAAGATATATTTTATAAAGATCATAATTCTTCTTTAAATAAAAATATATTTCGCAACAGCCTCTTTTTGAAAAAAGAAAATATAAACCCTACTGCTTGTAAGATTGAAATTTGAATTATTAAACTTGTGTACTTATTAAGCATCAAATTATTCTTATTTACCAAACATCTTTTATACGGGTAAAGCATATAAAGTCTATTCCTCTCCGGCTATATCTATCTCACCGGTAAAAACTTCCACTGCCTCTCCGGTCATAAATATGCTGTCTGATATTCTATCATAAGCTATCTTAAGTTGTCCACCTCTTAAATAAACATTTATGGTATCTTTACACAAATCACTTAAAATACAAGCATAAGCACTTGCGCTTGCACCGGTACCGCAGGCTAAAGTCTCACCGCTTCCTCGCTCCCATACTCTCATATGTATGTTCTCACTATCTTCAACATAAATAAATTCCGAATTCACCTTATCGGGAGCAAATCTTTCGTGATTCTCATAAAAAGGACCTATCTTTTCAAGATCCAGGGACTCAAGTTCCTCCAAACTATTAACAAAATATACCGCATGAGGATTCCCCATATCCACGCCTATAAATTCTTTTTGAACACCGTTTATAATTACAGCCTCAGGCAATTTTGAATATAACTTGGGGCTTCCCATATCTACGGTGATTTGTTTTGCCTTATTATTCTCGGCTTTTAAGCTTATTCTTTTTATACCGGCAAGTGTTTCCAGCTCAAATTCTTCTTTCTTTACATAAGCCCTGTCATAGGCAAACTTGGCTACACACCTTGAGCCGTTTCCGCACATCTTTCCTCTGCTTCCGTCAGCATTATACATATCCATTCTTACATCGGCTATGTCGGAAGGACATACCAGTATAAGACCGTCCGCACCTATACCGAAATGTCTGTCGCTTACTATCTTTGCTACTTTTTCGGGATCGTTCACCTTATATTTAAAGCAGTCAACATATACATAATCGTTTCCCGCTCCTTGCATTTTTACAAATTTCATCAAAACTCCTCATTATAACATATCATATATATTAGTAGGCACCATTGCTTTTATATAGATTCCGTCTTCTCTGTAATCTTCAAGATCAAGTTCTCCGTACTTCCTGATAAGTGCTAATTTGGCACTATCTTTGTACGGTATCAATTTTTCTATATAGATCCTGCTGTCCCTTAAAATCTTATCTATAAGCTGCATGAATTTATCCGTACCCTCACCGGTTTTTGCGGATATCTTCAGGCTGTGTTCAGCATGGAAATCTCTCGGAAGTATAGTATCTTCGGGCATAATATCTATCTTGTTGTAAAGACTAACTATTTCTTTATCTTCTATGCCCAGTTCTCTTAGAGTATTGTATACGATAAGCATCTGAGTATCAGCCTCCGGATTGCTTGCGTCTATCATATGTACTATCAGGTCGGCATATTTCGCCTCTTCCAGAGTTGATTTGAAAGCTTCTATCAGGTGATGGGGAAGTTTTCTTATAAAACCTACCGTATCAGTGAGAAGCACCTCGTTGCCCGATGGAAGTTTAAGCTTCCTTGTAGTAGGATCGAGTGTGGCAAAAAGTTTATCTTCAGCCAAAACATCCGCTCCTGTGAGTTTATTAAGAAAAGTGGACTTTCCTGCATTGGTATAGCCTACTATGGCTATTACAAAGTTATCCTTCCTTGACTTTCTTCTTATATCTCTTTGTTTTTGAACTTCCCTCAGTTCTTCTTTTAGAACGGATATTCTATTATGTATAAGTCTTCTGTCAAGCTCTATCTTCTTCTCTCCCGGTCCTCTTGTACCTATACCTCCTCCGAGTCTGGAAAGTGAGGATCTCAGTCCCACAAGTCTTACTGCAGCATATTTTAGCTGAGCAAGTTCAACCTGTATCTTGCCCTCTCCCGTATTTGCCCTTTTTGCAAATATATCCAGTATAAGCATGGTCCTGTCGACTATCTTGGTCTCAAGTACCTTCTCAAGGTTTCTAAGCTGTGCGGGACTTAATTCATCATCGCAGATCACGCCGTCAGCCTCAGTATATAAGAGCATCTCTTTTAATTCTTCGAGTTTACCCTTTCCAAGGTAGGTCACCGCATGTATCCTTTCCCTGTTTTGTATAAGTCTTCCTACAGATTCGGCACCGGCAGTATGTACGAGCTCTTCCAGTTCATCCAATGAATTCCCGCATTCTTTCTCATTTGAGATAGATACAGCTACCAGTATAAACTTTTCTTTTTTTTCCTCTGTGCTTATAAGTTCCTGCATCCGCTTCTCCTTATCTGATCCTACTCTTTAGAAATTCTATTTCATGCTCAATGTTATCATCGCTGCCGTAAGCATCCTTGTACATGTTGAATGTCTCCAAAGCCTTGCTGTAATCGTGCATAAATTCATAAAGACAGGCTTTATTATAAATAATATTCTTTTTTATATTACACAATATTATTAACTTCTATTTAAATTAAAATTCTATGATTAGACTAATAAAACAGGAAGGAATTATATGTTAAAAAAACATCAAGTATTCACGCCGATAAATTATGTTTACAATTTATTAGATGCGGTAGGTTATAAGTATAATTTATTTGGTAAAAAAGTTCTGGAGAATTCGTGTGGAGATGGGCAAATTTTGTCTGAGATTGTTACAAGATATATAAAAGATAGTATTAATTTTGGTAGAGATTCTCTGGAAATAGCACAAGGACTTTCAGAAAATATTTTTGGTTTTGAAATTGATTTGTTTCAATATGAAAGATGTATAAATAATTTAAATTCTATTCTTCATAAAAATGGAATTCCTAGTGTAAATTGGAAAATTTATAATGATGATTTTTTACGATGGATGCCGACAGATAAATTTGATTTTATAATAGGAAATCCTCCTTATATCACATATTCAGAACTAGAAGCGAATGAAAGATTATTTTTGAAACAACAGTTTACTTCATGTTCAAAAGGAAAATTTGATTATTGTTATGCTTTTATAGAACAGAGTCTTAATCTATTGAGTGATAAGGGAAAGATGTCTTATTTAATTCCAAGTAGTATTTTTAAAACAGTTTCTGGTAATAGATTACGAGATATTATGATAGAACATATAAGTGGTATTATTGATTTTAGCAAGATTAATGTATTTGATAAAGCTTTAGTTAAGTCTTCTATTATTAGATTTGATAAATTAGATAAAAGTGGAATAATTATTTATGATGATAGTTTAACCAAAAATAGGATTTTAATTAATAAAAAAGATCTTAGAGATAAGTGGGTTTTATCAAAGCACAATAATATAAAAAAAGGATATAGAAGATTTGGGGATTATTATAAGGTAACACATTCAGTTGCTACATTATGCAATGAAGTGTTTCTTTTGAAGGATGGTTCATACACTTTAAAACAAAACGGTGATATTGTTGTTAATGATATAATTTTAGAAAAGGAACTTATCAGAAGAGCATTCTCTCCTAGATCAGTGACTTATGGAAAAAACGAATTAATAATATTTCCCTATGAGGTTATCAATGATGAAATTTATAAAATAAGTGAAGATAAAATGATAACTAATTATCCTAATATTTATTGTTATTTACTCAATGATAAAGACTGTCTCCTTAGAAGAAAAAGGGATAAAGGTTCTCAATGGTTTGAGTATGGTCGAAGCCAAGCTATAAAAGGGATATTTACTGTTAAACTGCTTATTTCGACAGTTGTAACTAATAAAGTTAAAGTTTGTGAATTAGAAAAGGAAGATATTGCATATTCTGGTATGATTGTTAAATCCAAAGGTATCGATTGTTATTCTTTAGATTATGGTAAAAAAATATTGAGTAGTGATAGTTTTCTTGAATATGTTAAAAGTATTGGAATCCCAATAAATGGTAATTCTTATCGAATAACTTCGCAGGATATTGAAAATTTTACTTTTTAGGAGGTTACAGAATGGTTGAAAGATTAAGTTATGTTATTGAAGATAGTACGTTAGCAGAGATTTTGGGAAAGCAGAATTTTTCAACTGATGAATCTGCTATTTTAGAACTTGTGAAAAATGCATTTGATGCTGGGGCACGGACTTTAAAAATTATATTCTCAAATGATTTTCTCATTATTGAAGATAATGGTGTTGGAATGGATTATAACGATATAAAAAAATATTGGATGCATGTCGGAAAGTCCCATAAAGCTAATAAGAGTATTGAATTTAATGGTGTACACAAAAAAATGGCAGGTTCAATGGGGATTGGTAGGTTTGCATTAGCACGACTTGGACAAGATATTGAGTTACAATCAAAAAAAATTGATAGTAGAGGTGTTATTTGGAAGACTAATTGGGAGTCATCTACGATTGATTCATTAGATTGTGAATTTCAAGGAACAAAGATATTTATCGGAAATTTACGAGAGCGATGGACAAAAAAAAGAGTTGAGAATTTAAGTATTTTTTTAGGTAAGGTATACCATGATAATGTAATGAAAATAATACTTATGCATAATGATATTAAATTTTCTGTGGAGCCTCTCTTCCAAAAACCTAAACTAGGAATTAATTGTTTATCATCTATAAAATTTAGCTATGATAGTAAAAAAATGAAACTGACTACTTATATTGATTCAGATGAATTTCGATCAGAAGTAAATGAAATAGTGCCTGATATCGACAGTAATCATGTTTCTTTTGAAGACGATCTGTTTATTGAGTATCAAAATAGAACTGATTTGATAGAACTTATAGCTGAGGAGACTGCTGAACCAATTTTGGATAAGTACAAAACAGATAATTATTTGAAAGAGATTCTTAAAGATTTAGGTGATTTTTCAGGCGAATTGTATTTCTATATAAAACCTTTGAGAGTTGATTTAGAGAGATATTTATATAAACATTCTACACTGATGTCGCCAATAAAAGGAGATGGTATTATTCTTTATAGAAATTCTTTCAGTATTTCTTCATACGAAGGAAGTAAAGATTGGCTAGGAATAGGAAAAAGAAGTAGGAAATCCCCTGCCGCTGCATCTCATTTAACAGGTGCATGGAGAGTTAGAGAAAACCAGATTTCAGGTAAAATTACAATTGACAAAGATGAAAACCGATTTTTAAAAGATTTGTCTAATAGACAAGGTTTAGACGAAAATATTTATTATAATTTTTTTGTAGAAATTATTATCAAATCTATTAATAGATTTGAAAGATATCGTCAGTCAATAATCCGATCTCTTGTAAAATATGAAAAACAAGTTTTTGAATCAAATAAATCGAACATTGTTGATTCAATTGCAAATAAACAAAAAAAATTGAGTGAGTTAACTGACGATGATTTCAATACTTTATCTTTTGAATTGCAAGAACTTCGAACTAATGAAAAAAATAATGAAAGAATTAGAAAAGAAAAGGAGGAGAAATATAAGTATGATGTTCGTTTATTAAATGTGTTGGCAACCATAGGATTAAAATCTTCATCAATAGCACATGAACTAAAAAATGATAGAATAGCAATAATCTCTAGCATACCTCGAGTAATTGAACTGTTAAAAAAAGAAGGAATTTGGGAAGAACTAAATTCAACAACTAATAAAGTTGATTGTATTCCATATTATTTAACAAGAACATTAAATATAAATAAAAAAATTTTTTCTTTTATAAATACAATGTTATCTGAATTAGAGGTGAAAAGATTTAATAAAGAAAATAAAGAAATAAAAATTAATATAAAAGATGAGATTGATAATATTCAGAAAAATTGGGAAAGAGATTATGGTCGTTTAAAAATTAACGCTACAATTAGTGAAGATATAGAATTTCCAACATACAGTGATATAATTCAAGTAATATTGGACAACCTTATTTTAAACAGTATCCAGAATAATGAAAGTAAAGAAAATTTAATAATAAGTATTCTAATAAATAAAGATGGTAATTTTTTAAAATTTAAATATTGTGACAATGGGAAAGGATTGAATGAGAAGTATATTCAAGATCCAATGAGTATTTTAGAAGTGCATGAAACGTCTAGAGAAGACGGTCATGGACTTGGTATGTGGATTATAAATAATACGGTGATTGATTCAGGAGGAGAAATCACAAAAATTTTTAATAATAAAGGATTTAATATAGAATTTTATTTAGGTGAAAGCAATGGAAAATATTAATATAGTCTATGTAGATGATAATCCAGATATATATCTAAATTTATTTTTGGAATCTTATAAAGAAGAAGGAATAAAAATAAATTATTCATCTATTATTTTTGAACAAGATGATTCTTATAAGACATTATTAGAAAATCAAGTTATAAGAGATGCTAATATAGTTTTTATTGATTCTAGGTTATTTGAGAATAGAGGGGTAGGGAGTGTTTTATCTGGTGAAGAATTTAAACTAATTATAAAGAAGATTTTTCCTTATATAGAAGTTATTGTTATATCTCAAAAAGCTATTGGAGAAGATTTTCAAACAATTGCAAAATACGATTTAACAAGTTATGTGAGTAATGTTGATGAAATTCAGAAGTCAGCGTTTGATTTCTATTCTCGTGAAATTATACCTTTGATAAAAGAAAAAATACAGAATGTTATAGAATTTAGAAAAATACTTGAACGGATTCAAAATGAAAAAAATGAAATTGATAAATATTTGGTAGAAAATATTGAAAATTCAATAAAAGGAACAGATGAGTATGATCAGTTATCTTCAGAAGATTTAGACAATGTTATTAAAGCTTTTCAATCATTTGTTTCAAAAATAGAATAAAAGTAGAGCTAAAGATGAATATGATGGATTATAGACTTACTAAGTATGAAAAACAAAAGTTGCAAGATATTAAACAGAAGAAAGGGGATTTGTTAAGGAAAATCAAAATAGAACATCCCAGAACAAAGGATTTTTATAGTCTAGTTCGTAATAATTATAAAAAGGAATTTATGGAAGTTTACGATAATAAATGTGTTTATTGTGGCGTTTCTTTAGATTTGATTCCTAAGAAAATGTTTGAGATAGATCATTTTATTTATAAAAAATCTCCGAGATTTAATAATTGCCTTAAAAGAAATAAAAATGGGATGAGTAACCTCGTATTATCGTGTCATGATTGTAATCGTAAAAAAACTGATTTTAGTATAGAAAGAGATATTGAGTATATATTACATGGCGATTATAATAAAATAAAAGAAGTATTTCATAGGGATACAGAGAATTATACTATTATAATCGGTAATATTAATAATCTATCTCCCACTCAGCAGAGAACAATCCTGGAGTTTTATAATATGTTGATGTTAGGAAATTACATACATAGATTAGATTACTTATTAATGTCAATGTATAATTTGTCTACCTATTTGAGTTCAAACGGGAAATCATCATCTTCGGAATATTGTACTTTATTAAAATGTATTAATGTGCTTCAAAAAAAAAGGAATGGATATTAAAAAATGAGAAATAATAATATCCCCAAAGTTAGATTTAAACAATTTAAAGGTCTATGGAATGAGGATAAAATTGGAAATATAGTTTCAATTTCTGCCGGAGGAGATATTGATAGGTTTAAATTAAAGAATAAAGGGAAATATCCCGTTGTTGCAAATTCTTTGACAAACAAAGGAATAGTTGGATTTTATGACGATTATAAAGTGAAATCTCCTGCAGTGACTGTTACAGGTCGAGGAGATGTTGGATATGCAGTAGCAAGACATGAAAATTTTACTCCAATTGTTAGACTCCTGACTCTTCAATCGGAAAAAATTGATGTTGATTATCTTGAAAATCAGATTAATTCTATGAGAATTTTAAATGAATCTACGGGTGTTCCTCAATTGACAGCTCCACAACTTGGGAACTACAAAGTGTATTATCCTAAAATTGAAGAACAATCCGCCATCGGCTCCCTCTTCCGCACCCTCGACGACCTTCTAGTGAGCTACAATGATAATCTCACCAACTACCAATCTCTTAAGGCGACCATGCTTTCTAAGATGTTCCCAAAAGCTGGACAGACAGTTCCAGAGATTCGTTTGGAAGGATTTAAGGGTGAGTGGGAAAAATCTAAATTAAAAGATGTCGCTCATCGTGTTCAGGGTAATGATGGAAGAATGGATTTGCCAACTTTAACAATTTCTGCCTCAGGCGGTTGGATGAATCAAATGGATCGATTTTCTGCTAATATTGCTGGAAAAGAGCAAAAAAACTATACCCTGTTAAAAAAAGGAGAACTATCATATAACCATGGTAATTCAAAATTAGCAAAATATGGAGTTGTTTTTGAACTACAGGAATATGAAGAAGCGCTTGTTCCAAAGGTTTATCACAGTTTTAGAGTTAATCAACTAGCCGATGCAAAGTTTATTGAAATTATGTTTTCAACAAAAATTCCAGATAGGGAATTAGGGAAACTCATTTCATCGGGGGCTAGAATGGATGGATTGTTAAATATTAGTTTTGATGATTTTATGAATATTTCAATTATTATTCCAACTATTAAAGAACAACAAGCCATCAGTGCCTATTTTTCCACACTCGATAACCTCATCAACTCTTACCAAGAAAAAATTTCTCAGCTTGAGACTTTGAAAAAGAAACTCTTGCAGGATATGTTTATATAGGAGATTAATTTTGGGTAATGAAGACTTATTAAATACAATAAATTCACTAACTAATACATATTATGCTGCCTTAGGTTTTGTTGCGACTGTAATATTAGGTGTTTTGGCATTTGTGTTTTGGGATAGAGTAAATTTTAAAAAATCTTTTGAAAAAGAATTTAAAATTTTATTAAAAGAAGAACTTAAGAATCAAAAACTTGAAATAGATTATTACTATTTGAAGTATTTACCGTTTATAGATAGTCTTGAAACAAGATATAGAGGAATGGGTGTTTCCAATAGTCTAATGAATCGTCCTGTTTTGAGATATTGTGATATTCCTTTAAATAGGATTATTAATTTATATAAAGAATGTGTGGGTACTTCTTTTGATAAATTCTTTGGGAGATATTCTAGAAAGTACTATGATATCTGCTATAAAATAATTGAAGATACAAGAATATATTCTATAAACTATAAAGATACCCTTATCGATATCGAGCTGAACGCTATAGAAAGAATGAATGATCGGATAACTCAATTGAATTATATTTTTAAAAAATATGATTTTTTAGAGTTTAAAACAATTGTATTGGATAAAACTAAATAAACAATTGTAATAGTTCATTGAAATAATTAAGGATAGAAAGACACACTATGGAAACAACACAAACTTCCCAGTCGCTCTACCAAGCCCTGTGGAACTC
>ERZ773233.997-NODE-997-length-17194-cov-17.039267_pt1 | contig 17194 bp, 15 predicted proteins | sample MGYA00580991_ERZ773233 | MGnify/ENA primary metagenome ERZ773233 (study PRJEB29015, sample SAMEA2738178) | human oral metagenome | biome: human oral; feature: human-associated habitat; material: saliva | place: China | collected 2161 ...
AGCTGATACTTGATACTTAAATTATATCATAGCTTATTTCGAGAATATATAAACCACTAAACCAGAGAAAAGCAACTCAAGGAGTTGCTTTTCTTATGACTATTTAATTAACTGCATTAAAGAATTCTTCTGTCATAAATACAGCTATCGGATATTCGCCAGGATTAATAACAACATCATAATCCTTTACCAATTCATCAAGCGTTACAACTAACCCTTTATACTCTTCACCAAAGTGTTTACGGAGTCTCTTCCAATCTGTATACACTTGAACGGCCTTCTCTTTCGTTTTTCCTGGTCGTATCGCTAAATTAAAAGGAATATTAGGTTCGATTGCAGTTTGTGGATTATCTTCCAGAAGTTGGTCATACCCATGAAGTTGCATTGGCGCAATAAATTTTGCGGTCTTTGCAAATCTGGCAAGCATATAAAAATATGCTTTACCGATATTCTTTTGTTCTTTATCTTCTATTCCGTCCGATTGACTTGATAGATGCAAAAACTTCATTAAATCCGGATTCGTTACAGGGATTTCTGCTTCATCTACCTCTTCATAATTCGGAAGGTCCATTAATTCTTTTGCAAAAATCAACGTATCTTCGGTGAAATATAGAATTGATTCTACTCCATCATATATAAATAAATCTCTTAGAAAATTACGAATCCCCTCTTTTTCAGGTCCGTTTTCAATCCGTTTAAAATCAAATCTCTCATCTTTCTTATAAATCTCTTTACGGTAATGCATGTATGAGCTTGGAATCAGATAAACCCATGAATGTGAAACAGTCAGCCCATTATTTCCATCTAATGATGCCGTAGCAAACAAATGAGGTTCGTTCGTTATTGTTGAGTATATTACATAAATGTCATCTAATAAAAATAGTTTTTCGCGAATCAAATTAAAGAAATCTCGTCTTCTCTGATCCACCTTCATTTTTATTTCTTTTACCTTTTCAAACTCTTCTAAATGGGCCTTCCAATATAAACTCCAAATCTCCGAAATATCTGAAGCAGCTAATTTTTCACGATCCTCTTCAGTGAGTATTCCATCTTGTTGCCTTACAAAAGCGATATCCATTGCAAAACGATAAGTAAGATAAACCTGAGTATCTGTCACGTTTTCCGAATGCAACACGGTACCTTTATAAATCCCAAGTTTATTCCCATCTTTGACTTTTACCTTCACCACTTTTTCTGAGGTTTCTTGAACCTCCTCTTCATCAACATAAATGGATGAAATGACGGTTTTTACAGGCGTCTTGGGCAAACAACTTATCTTTGTAACAACAAGTTCGTCCCCTACTTTGAGGGTTCCTTGAACAAAGCCCATAACGATTAAGTCTGTCGCGTTGTCATCAACACCAATTACATTAATTACTCCAAGAATACAGCTTGATTCTGCTTCTGCTTCTGATTCTGCTTCTTTCTTCTTTCCAAATAAAAAATCGAATAACCCCATTTCGCTTCTCCTATTCCTAATCATTCACTATCTTTGGTTTCATTACCCGTTTCGAAATATAGCGTTCCGTTAATAAGGACCGGATGTGGAATTAATGGTCCTCCCAACGGTTGGAGAAGGCCTCTCCACCCTTCCCCATATTCGTCATTGAATCTCTTCCAATCTGTAAAAATTGGAACAGCCTTCTTATTGTCTTTTAGCTCTTTCATTGCTACTTCATACTTCACATCTTCTGTAAAAGAAGTCTCTCCATTTTCGTTGGGTTTTGGTAATTCTCCTTCTACTTTGATAGGTACAATAAAACGTGCTGTTTTCAGAGCTTCCGTCAAACGGTTTAAATACAAATTGGATAAGAAATCTCGGTCTGCTTTTCCTAATGTAGTAGTATCTCCTAATTGGACTATCATTAGTAAGCAACGAACCAACTCCGGATTCATTATCGGTTTATCAACCTCTCTCATTCCTTCTAAATCTGGTGCTTTTACGAGCGCCTTTGCACTAATTGACGTTACCTCTGAAATAAACTCAATTCCTTCAGCTCCATTTAAGAAAATAACTTCGTTTAAGAAATTCGAGATCCCATCTTTATTAGGCCCGTTTTCGACGCGACGGAGTTCAAACTCTTCAGGATATGTCATACTATCTTTATATACCGCAGGAATTAAACGTACTCTTAGTTCAGATGGCTCGAGACTACCATCTTGATTTCTTGTCAAACTCATAAATAGACATGGTTCGCCAGTCTTTACAGAATAAACTACATATATTTCATCCAGTGTTAATAATTTAGCGCGCACCTGCTCCATTAAAATAATGATTTTTTCAAGATAGTATGCATAGTTTTTCTCTGTAGCCTGTGTATCACAAAAACGGATAGATTGTCTCCATATTTCTATTAAGTCCGCAATCGAAAAGCGTCTACGATCCTCATCCGTTAATATACCATCTTGCCAGAATAAAAATGCATTAATAATAGCGTAAAGATAAGCAGCTCTTAATTTAGCTTCGCTTACCCCTTCCGAATGCAAGACCGTGCCTTTATACACGTTGTGTTTTTTACCATCTTTAATCGTTATCAAAACATTTTCGCCGGATGCCTTCTTCACTTGACCTTTATTCGCGTCTTCAAGTGCGGATATGACAGCTTTTGCAGGTTTATCATTATCACTTCCTAAATTTGTAATAATGACTTCATCTCCAACGTGAATCGTTCCTCTTACGCTTCCTAAAACGACTAAGTCTTCTGTGTCGTTTGAATTAGGGAGTATCTCTTCTACCCCCAAAAAAACAGTTGTATTTTCTTTCTTCTTTCCAAATAAAAAATCAAATAATCCCAATTATATTCCTCCCGTTTGCTAATAGCTGATATTTTAATTATAGCATAGCTCTTTTTGCGAATATAGAGACAAAAATAAGGACCCACACTGTGAGTCCTTATGCATTATGCGTCTTTTTTGTGGGCTTCTTTAATTTTGTTAAAGATGCTTTCTGTAATATAGGCACCCGCTTCTGGGTTTCCTGTTCCGTTGATGATGACATCATGGAGTCCTAGGTTGCCATCGAGTGGTTGCATGAGTCCTTGCCACTCTTCGCCGAATTTTTGGCGGAATCGTAGCCAGTCTGTGAAGAACATCAAGGCTTGTTCCTTATCTCTTCCTTCGACCATCGCTAAATCAAATGTCATGCCTTCTTTGAAACTTGTCACGCCGTTTTCGTTAGCTTGTGGAATTTCACCATGCGTACGCATCGGCACGATGAAAGTAGACTTCACTAATTCTTGTCCGAAGAAATGGAAGTACATTTCATGTAGGAATTCTTTTTCAGGAGTATCTGGTTTTCCTAATTGACCTAGAAGCAGCATCCAGCGAACTAATCCTGGATTTTCTACAGGAATGTCGACATCACGCATGCCTTCGTAGTTTGGAAACTCAATCAATCCTTCAGCCGCAATCGCAGTATATTCAGAAAGGATACGAACACCTTGCGCACCGTCTAGTAACACGACTTCTCTAATGAAGTTTCGAATGCCTTCTTTATCTTCTCCATTGTCGATATAGCGAAGTTCTAAGTCTTCCGTATCTTCATTTTGCTCTTTCAAGTTTTCTTTAAACGCCTTAGTTACGAAATGAACCATTGGCGGTGAAGTGATGTAGTTATCATTATCTGTTTTCGTTGTTTTTGTAAATAAGTACGGCTCACCAGTTTTCTTAGAATAAACCGCGTAAATCCCATCTAAAAGGAATAATTTGTCGCGAACCATCGTTACAAGCGTGCGAATCTTGTTGAAGTTTTCTTCACGTGTTTCATCCGTATCATTTTCAGCATTCGCGTTGCAATACCATAAAAGAAGTCGCCAGATTTCGGCTACGTCAGATACTGTTAAATGCGCGCGGTCCATATCCGTCAATACGCCACCTTCAACGCCGATAAAGCGTTCGCCTAACGCGTTGATGTATGCAGAATAAAGTTGTTTTTCAGTAACGCCTTCAGAGTGAAGCACTGTTCCGACATATGGGAAGAATTTTGTCGCATTCTCCACCCATAAAACGGCTTTTTTATTCGATGCTTCCATCACACGATCTTCACCGACTTGAATTCCGTAAACCGCTGTTCGAAACGGTTCATCATCGTCGCTCCCTAGTTTTGTAAGGATGACTTCATCCCCGACTTTGACCGTTCCGTTCACTTGTCCGGCAACGACCATATCTGGTGAGTCTTTTGAAACAGAGTATACATATTCAATCCCCACCGTAAATACACGTGGTTCTTCAGTTTCTTTTTGTTCTTCTACTTTTTTTGGAGCAGGCTCAACTGTTGCTTGCTCTTCCTTTTTTTCTTCTGGTTGAACCGGTTTTTCTTCTACTTTCGGTTCTTCTTTTTTACGAGAAAATAAATCTTTAAATCCCATGGTAAATCCTCCTGGTGGTTAGTAGTTCTATTATAGCATACTTTTACTGTTTGTTTTCACCCTTTTTCACGATGGCCACGACATAGTGTACCGTTACTTTGGTGAGTGGATGCGAGGTGCTATAGGCCTTATCTTCGGCACTTGCTCCCCAGTATAAAGGCGTCATTTCGAGTAAATGGCGATAGGTTTCTTCGGTTATATCGACCGTGTAACGTACCTCTTCAAACGTGACTTGAGGGCATTCGGTCTTCACGCGTTCTAGAATATCCGCATTCGAATACGTTTGTTTTTCCGGATTCGAACGGTAGAGCTGTTGGCGTAATTCCGCTAAATAATCATTGCCAGGGATGACTTTAATAAGCGTGCCTCCTGGAGCCAATACTCGCATAAATTCTTGGTAGTTCGACGGCGTTAAAATATTTAAAAGCGTCCCACAAGATTCATCCGCAAATGGCAAGTTCGCCAAGTCTCCTAAGAAGAATAGCGCTTGGTTTCCAAAATGAACCGACGCTTGATGAATGCCTTCTTTGGCGATATCCATTCCGCATAAAGGGGCCTTCACGCGTTTAGAGAACCACGCTAAATGACTACCTTCCCCACATCCAATATCGACAATGAACTTCTCTTCCTCTCCCGAAAGATGCGGTAAGATAGCCTCTAATAACGGCTCAAAGAACCCACTCTGCGCGAGTTCATAACGATGATGGAAAAGAGGCGCATCATAATCCGTATTCGCATTTTGCTTCATCAGATGCAAGGTCCCTTTTTTCGAAATATTAAATCGGTGCCCCTTCCCGCAGACGACACTATGATGTTCGGCAGAAACCATCGCATCATGGCAATACGGGCAACGAAAGGCATGTAAGTGTTGGTTGATGAATTGCTCGGCCCAATCGATTTTCTTAATGGCCGCATTTGGTGTTTCCTGTTTTGTCATTCGATACACTCTTTCTCGTTTTCTCTGTTTCAGTATAGCACATTCATAACCAAATGCTGGAACAGTCTATTTTGAGAATTTTTAAGAGAGTGCTACAATGAATTTACTTGAAGAAAATGGAAAAGGTGAAGGAGAAGAATTATGACACAAAAAATTCCAGTTACAATCGTCAGCGGCTTCCTTGGCGCTGGGAAAACAACTTTAATCAACAAAGTTTTAAAAGAAAAACACGGCGAACATATCGCTGTTGTCATTAACGAATTCGGCGAAATCGGTGTAGACCATCAATTCGTACTTGACGTTGAAGAAGAAATCTATCAAATGGATAACGGCTGCCTCTGCTGTACCCTTCGTACAGACATTGCCGATATGTTGAAATCGATCTTAATGGTGAAAGAACAAAACGGCATTCGCGTGGACCGTGTGTTATTCGAGACAACAGGTCTTGCTGACCCAGCTCCAATCGCACAAACATTTATTAACGTGCCATTCTTAAACGAGCACTTTATCTTAGATGCGGTATTAACCGTTGTAGATGCTAAAAACTTCCTCTACCAAACAGCGCATCAACCTGAACCAGCAAAACAAGTTGGGTTCGCGGATAAAATTTTCATGTCAAAACATAGCTTAGTAGACGAAACGATTTACGCTAAAGTGGTAAATGAAGTTCGTAGCATCAATGCCTTCGCGGAAATCCAAGATCTTGACGCACGTCCTGTTCAAATGAGCGACATGTTCGGACTTGAATTGTTCTACGCATCTGAGAAGAAAATCTTAGAAATGCAAGAACACGCCGAAGAAGAATATTGCGAAGAATGTGGCCATACACATGCGCATGGTGACCACGACCACGAGCATCATCATCACGACCATGAACATGAACATGAACACCACGATCATGAACATGAACACCATGAACATGATCACGAACATCATCATCACCATAGTCATAGCCACCATAGCGGTATTAACTCATTCGTTATCGAGACTGAAAAACCATTAGTTCTCGCAAACATTAACGAATGGTTGAACGAGCTTGTGTATATTTACGGGCCAGAATTATACCGTTACAAAGGAATCTTGAACGTGGAAGGATTAGATTACCAAATCATCTTCCAAGGTGTTCAAATGAGCTTTGACATTTCAAGAGGTCGCGATTGGAAAGATACAAAACGCAGCTCAACATTGGTCTTCATCGGAAAGAACCTTCCAGAAAACCAATTACGCGAAAGCTTTATTGCTTGTACTGAAAAATAAATATAACGAAGAAGGTCGCCTAAGTTAGGCGACCTTCTTTGTTTTCTATTTTATTTTCCAAGTTCATCCAATAGTTCTTGGTGTTTTCGGCGCCAATCTGCCTTCTCTTCTTCGGTAATTTCACGAAGGACGCGGCATGGATTTCCGACCGCAATCACATTACTTGGAATGTCTTTTGTCACCACAGAGCCAGATCCGATTACCGTATTATCGCCAATCGTCACTCCCGGATTCACCGTCACGTTGGCCCCAAGCCATACGCTATTGCCAATCGTAATCGGCATTCCAAATTCTGGACCCGCATTGCGCGTTTCGGCATCGGTTGGATGTCCTGGCGTCACAAGCGATACATGCGGACCGAACATGCAGTTGTCCCCAATCGTAATCGGCGCTACGTCTAGTAATGTACAATCAAAATTCGCATAGAAGCTTTCACCAATCGTTGTATGAACTCCGTAGTCCACATAGACAGGTTGTTCCATGTAAATCTTCTCGCCTGTTTTTCCAAATAACTGTTTTAATAACGCGCGTCTTCCCTCAAAATCATCGAAGTCTAAACGATTGTATTGTTGCGCTAGTTTTTTCCCTTTAATCGATAAGTCTCTTAGCCCTTCTGTGTAAGACGGAATATATAAGTCTCCTGTGAGCATACGTTCTTTCATGGTTTTCATTTAGATACTCCTTTACAGCTAGTTCTCCAATTGAATCACATGATCAAAAAGATTTCTATTCTCTTCGATAAAATGATGTGTCACCATTATAACGGTTAATTCTGGATTTGACAAAATCATTTTCTCAATACGAGCAGCACTCTCCATATCTAAGCTCGCCGTACTTTCATCAAAAAGAAGGATTTTATCTGATTGCGTTAATGCTCGCGCTATAGAAATTCTCTGTCTTTGGCCACCAGATAATTGACTACTATGCTCGGAAACTGCATCATCCAATTGACAAAATTGCTGAATACCTAGCTCTTCTGGCAGTGAGATTTTTTTGGCGTTATCCCACAAAGTAATATTCTCTCTAACGGTTGCGTTAAACAAATGATTCTTTTGCGGATTGTAGTGAACAATACTACGCAATTGAACCACTTGTTCCTGCGCTAGTTCTTTCCCATCTAATAATACTTCCCCAGAATAGTCATTGTTTTCTCCTGCTAGAAAATGTAATAATGTCGATTTCCCACTTCCACTATCCCCTACTAGAGCATATTTCTTTCCTTTCTCAATCGTAAAGGAGGTAGGTTTAACAATTTTCTTTCCGTTGACCGCTACTTCTACAGATCTCAATTCTAAAGAGTTCTTCAGTTCCAGTTCTTCTTGTAGCAATTCATCAGGAAGGATGGATTCATATTTCTCAAAATATACTTGAACAGACTTATACTGTACTAAATTTTGTGCGATTAGGCTGACTTTACCAAAAAGCATTCCTGTAAATGAACCAATACTTCCCATAACCCCAATCGATACAATTCCATTAACCACAAGATATCCGACTAAAATGGCACTCAATGATTGACCTAAACTATTCACTGCTCCTGAAGCAATTCCAGATAGCATGAATGCGCGAATTAAACGAACTACCGAATCTTTAACGGCACCCGATTCAAATTGGACGCGATTTTTAAAGGTATCCATTTTATTTAATGCATAGAATACGGAATATCCCTCTAGTAAATTCTGTACATTTGAAGAAAATTTTTCTTGCGTTGCAGAATAACTTTCCAGCACTTTCTTCGTATGTGGTTCGAATAATTTTGGAATCACAAGAAGTCCGCTAATTAATACCACTAAGAACAATAGAATAGACCAGTGATAAGTAAGGATAACCCCTATTGATAACAGCACCGTTAGCACACTTTCTGTTATCGTGAAGAACATTGGAAGTCCCAATGACGAGATTCTCTCCATATCATTTGTCATCCAAGATACATACTCCGGAAATTCACGTTTGGTGATTTCCATATAATTCGCCTTACGAAGTTTTTCTGCAATTTCTTCCCTTAATTCCGTATTGACTAATTGAATGAACTTTTCTTGTTGAACAGAAAATAAGAAATTTGAATACGATAATATTCCATTCATAGCAAACCGGATTGCCAAGGCTCCTACAAATTGCCAAGCATTTAAAGCAACTAACCCGTCAATGGCATATGCAATAATCGCAATATTCGCTACGGTTAAAAGACTCTTGATGATTACTAATACGAGAAGAATCATTACTTTGGATGGATGTTGTAGTAACTTCTGCTTCATAATGATTTCCCCTTCCCTAAGTAAATCACTTCATCAAATAAATCGCGATGTTCTTCAAAAAAATGATGTGTCACAATCACAAGAGTTAGGTTAGGATTTTGAAGGAGTTGAGCCTCTATATTCCGAGCACTTTCCAAATCTAAATTCGCGGTACTTTCATCGAGTAATAATACCTTATCTGATTCAAGTAACGTTCTAGCAAGCGCTAATCGTTGTCGTTGTCCTCCTGATAACTTAGTCCCATGTTCACTAACAACTTCCTGAGCATTTGTAAATTGATCCAACCCCATTTGACTAGATTCTTCCGCAAATGGACGGTCTTCCCATAACGTAATATTATCTTTGACTGTGGCATTAAAAATATGGTTTTTCTGAGGATTGTATGCCGTAATATTGCGAAGCTGTACAATTTGTTCCTTAGAAAGAGGCTTCCCATCGAGTACCACTTCACCCGTAAATTCGTGATTTCGACCGGCTAAGAAATTCAATAACGTTGATTTCCCAGTACCACTATCTCCTAACAACGCATATTTCTTCCCTTTTTCGATAGTGAACGTCACAGGATGGACAATGACATGCCCATTTACGCTGACCGTTACATCTCGTAATGATAAAGACTGTTGCAGAGAGCTGTTGTCTTGTTGTAAATTTGAATCTTCTTCTAAGCTATTAAATTTATCAAAATAAACATGTATCGATTTTAATTGAACTAATTGTTGAACGACTTGTTCTAACGATGCAAAGCAATTAAATGTAAGAGAACCTGCTGCAGTAAATGCCCCCACTGAAATCATCCCAGCAAACACCATGATTCCGGCTACGACATCTACTGAGATTTTTCCAACGAAATTCAGTAATGAAATGCATAATTGTACAAAAGAAAATTTCTTTCGATAACTGACTTTAACTTCTGATAATGCATCTGAAGCGACTTTAATTCGCTTCACAAATTGCCCCACTGCATTCGAGGTATAAAATACTTCGAATCCTTTAAATAAGTTTTGAACGGTTGTAGTAAATTCTTCATTGGCGGCTGATAGATTTGATGTGGCTTTCTTCGTTTGTTTTTGAAACCACTTTGGTGTGAAAATGAGCATCAATGCTACCAAAATAGTCACGACTGCTAATCCCCAATGGAATAATGAGAGGGAAATCAACGCAAAAATTAGCATCATTCCACTTCCGATGCTATTGAATAACACTGCAAATCCATTGTCTTCTAATTGCTCTAAATCACTTGTAAACCATGAAACATACGCAGAAACATCTTTTTCTGTCACTGTCGAATAATTCGCATGTCCAATTCTATCTGCAATTTCTCCCCGGATTTCAATGCTAATTTTTTGGATAAGTTTATTCAGTTGCACGTTATATCCGTATAGCGATGCTAAATAAACTCCACTGAAAGCTATTCCTACTAACTTCCAAGTTAAAAACGTAGAAAAATCTCCCTTTACCAAAGCATTAAACGCTGGTGCATTCAACGAAATACTAATAATAGAGGCTGCATTTTCTAAAAAAGATAATAACACCACAACAAGAGATGCTACTTTATGCCTGAGCAGATACTGTTTCATTGATTCGTTCTCCCATTTTTCAATGTCTAAAAAATTATAAGATAACCCCATTATACTCCCGTCACAAAATAGGAACAATACAAAAAACGTGGAGATTTCGTACTTTCTCCACGTTTTTTCGATTAAAATATTGCATTTTAGCTTTCCGCATACGCCTTTGCTTGAACGATTCGTTTTTCTAGTTCTAACAAGTCGATAAAGCGTGCTTGGCGTGCGAATTCTTTCTCCCCAACCATCAAGAGAACGGCCGGTACTGTTAACACTTCATAGCGGCTAGCCACTTCTGGATGAAGAGTAGCATCGATTTCTTCTACGGGAACCTTATACTCTTTGGCAAGTTCCTTTACTCGTGGTTTAACCGCATGACACACCCCACATGTTTGCATGGATATATATATGATTTTTACTTCGTCCATTTTCTCACCTCACTTCTATCATACCCGATAGTGCAAAAATTCTTGCAAACTTTGCTCATGAGCCCTTTTTTAGTAGAAAACACTTAACAAACCGCGTCTTGATTGTGTATAATGGAAGAGTTAAGTCCAGATGAAAATCAGAAAGTGAGTGAGACAATGGGACGTAAATGGGCAAATATTGTCGAAAAGAAAACAAAATTAGATGCTAACAATAGTAAAATCTACGCTAAATTCGGGATTGAAATCTATGTAGCAGCAAAACAAGGGGAACCAGATCCTCATTCAAACCAAAAATTAAAATTCGTTATTGACCGTGCTAAAACTTATAATGTACCACGTCATATCATCGAACGTGCGATTGAAAAAGCTAAAGGTGGCGGCGATGGCGACTACCAAGAACTCCGTTACGAAGGTTTCGGACCAAACGGCTCTATGATTATCGTAGATGCCTTAACAAATAACGTAAACCGTACAGCAGCTGACGTACGTGCCGCTTACAGCAAAAACGGCGGTAACATGGGTGCGCCAGGTTCTGTAACTTACTTATTTGACCACACAGCAATCTTCGGTATCGCAAACAAAGATGCTGACGAATTATTAGAACAATTAATGGAAGCAGAAGTGGACGTTCGTGACGTTGTTCAAGAAGACGACCAAGCGATTGTTTACGCTGAACCAAACGACTTCCACACTGTTCGTAAAGCATTAGAAGACTTAGGAATCACTGAATTCACAGTGAGCGACATCGAAATGATTCCTCAATCAGAAGTGACACTTGAAGGCGACGACTTACGTTTATTCGAACGTATGATTAACGCTCTAGAAGACAACGAAGACGTTCAAAAAGTGTACCACAACGTAAACTTAGAAGACTAATAGTAGAAAAAGCAACATGTAACATACTAAGTTACATGTTGCTTTTTTTTAATCCTTCTTTTTAAAATACTCTTTTAGTTTATCCTTAGTCTCTGGAGTAGCCCACTTCGTCTGAACCACCTCAAATTCTTCCGTTTCATCATCATAAATCAGCACACTTCCATCTCCAAGAAACTTAAATCCATCTCCTTCTGGAACTACAGAAAAAGTATCTGTAAACCAAATATCCTTATGGCGTGATACTGTATCAACTGGCGTATGTCCAACGACTTGTTTTCGACAAAAGAGGTTCGGATAATTAATCATTTCTTCCTTATCACACCATAAAAAGTTACCCACTGGTAGAAGTCCACCTCGTAATTGCCCAACTGCAACTGTCCATAGTTTCAGTTCTGGATGCGGATGACTAGGTGTTAATACTTCAAACAAAGTTTCTTCAGGCATAAAATCTCTGTTATATCCCGCATGACTCACTAATATGTTCTTTCCAACTAAATGGGTTGGTTGCAACTGCAAATCATAAAGAAGTCCTTGAATATTAAGGAATCCCAAAGTATCCTTCGTGTAATTATAATCAGACGAAGGAATTTCTGAAAGATAATGAACATCGTGATTTCCTAAAAGCATAGTCACGTCGATTCCGTCGTCTTTTAGTTTCTGAACAAAATTCGTCAGGTAAAGTAAATCACTGACATATAGGACCAGATTATCTTTCTGTCCATGTGCATCTGTATAATCTCCCATAAATACGACATTTTTGATGTCTCTGGATTGAATCAACTCTTCAAAAATAGGTAGAATCAATTGCGCTTTTAAATGTAAGTCTGGTACAAAAATTGTCTTTGTCATAAGTATTATTACCACCTTTTTTGTAATTAAATGAAACACAATAAGAGCTAACTTCTTAGCTCTTATTATGTCTGAAAAGTCTTTATTATTCCACTGTAAAAATGATAGCCGGATGGTCAGGGTAAAAACCTTTTTTAATGTTGATATATTGATATCTTTCTTTATCTTTATAAATCTCATCTTTATCTTCGAAGTCCCAGTTATACGGTTCAACAGAAATCTGATTTATATTTTTAGTAATCGCTAGATCGCAATCCATAGAAATTACTTTTCCGTATTGTTTCCATTGATAACTATCTCCTTCCGGAACTACAAATGTACAACCTTGCCAAGAGATATCAACAAATGATGTAATTTTTCTTTTCTTATCTTTATATTCAGAGCTTGCACCTAAGTGTCCTTTTTTCAAGAAAGAGGCTTTATAATTTGTATCCCCAACTACAACCGTTTTTTCAGAACTTTCAGCAAGGAACGAAGCAATCACTTGGACTTGGTCTGATTTCAATTTAAGTCTTTCAGAATCACTCAAACGACTTCCAACTCTCACTCGAATACCAGCCACCTTATACGTTTCATTATTTTTCTTCAACGTTAATACGAGCGCGTCTGGGTGCTCTAAGTTTTTTGTATTCTTTGTGTACATTTTAGGTTCTTTGGCAAGAATCTCTATTCCCTCTTTGACTGCAGCCAAGATTCCATTTTGATACTCTTGAGTAGGGCCATCCGTAGTTCTTACATTATACCCTGCATCACGTAGCTGTTTAACTACCTCTTCATGATTAGTAGGAAAGGCATATTCTAAAAAGAATACGACATCTGGATTTTTACTAAGCGCATTTTCTACTACAAAAGGTTTTAACACTCGTTCTTTTCCTTCTCTATATCCAGCACCTGAAATATTGTGTGAAATAGCTTTAATCATTACAATTCCTCCTAAAAGTTCGATTTAATGGTCCGCTTCCCCGAAGCGGACCTGTTTCTATTATTCATTTATCCTTTTATTGTTTACCGGTTGGTTTTCCGTAGCGTTGTTCGTACCATTCTTCATCTTGGAACAATCTCACATCATCCGTATAACGTCTTAAGATTGGATTTCCATTTGAGAAATGTGGCTTATCCTCTGTACTACGTTCGTAGACAAGTTTTTTTGTCATTTTGCAAGTTGGTTTCTCACTTAAAACTTGATTCGATTGTTGATCGTAGCGAACAACCGATGTAAAGCCATCTTGAATGGGTTCGATTTCTCTGTATCCCCATGTTGCATCAGAATCAACAGTTTGATAACCAATGTGGGCAATCACTAAATTAATTTTCTTTTGCTCTCGAACGGCATCGTTCTTTAAGGTTCTTATAACTGTTTCCTTACAATCAATGATTTGCCAGAAATTATTGATTGGGTCTTTTGTATCCTCAAAGAAAATATCTCCTACTTTGTAAGTAAAAATGCATTTTTCAAATTCCATAATATTCCTCCAAAATTTTTATTTCTTATTTCCTATTCAGTTGTCAAAGAACGCTCCGTTTAATTTGTACATTAATTTAACTGTTGTATATTTTTTATATCCTTTCTGAAAGAAAGTATAAACTATTTATTTAAAGAAGTCAATAGTTTTTGTACATTTTTTTCCGATAAAATAAAAATATCGACAAACGCCTATATAACAACGTTTGTCGATGTACATTTTTACTATTTAGAATACTTATTTTTAAAATTCCAGAGAATATTTTTCAAAAGATCATGATTTATTGGAGCAACTAACTCTTCTAAGCTACTTTGTAGTTTTAGAAATTCTTTATCAAACTCATCGTCCGATTCTAGATTTTCCTTTTCAGTAAGATGAGCTAATAGGCTGGCTTTTAGAATGTACTTAACGCACACACCAAGCGTAACTGATTTAGTATTAGTTGCAGAAGGTAGAATTTGTTTGTATTGAGTAATCCCTTTTGCTACACGGTCACTGACATCTACGTTCAATTTAAGTTCTTTTTCTTCAACTGGGTAAATATTATTCAATGGAATCGAATTATCTTGTACAACTTTCTTCCAGTTTGTAATTCCTAGGGATGTATCAAAAGCCTTGGTTAAAATAATTGCTTTGGTTATTTTTGTATCTGTTTGTTTTTCGTAAATTTTCTTTAATTCTCTAATATAATATGCGGATTCTGCTGAAATCCTAACTTGAAATTGTGTCATATTTTGACCTCCTTGTACAGCTCTATTGTACATTTGAGCATATAAACATTCAAGGATAATCCATTCATTTTGTACATTTTAACCTAGGAGACTCCATGGGTTGCTCATCAAGTTCCCTTTCAACCTGAGAACACACTTCTCATCAGCTTCTTATCTCAAGTGGCACCTCACCCAGAAAACACCCCATTAACTTTTCAGCGAAAAAGGACAAAACCACGAAGAACACTTTGGATGCAATAGTCATCATTGTAGGGAATCATAACCGATGGGAATTACTGCCGCTGGGAAATTCATTTCCTAGCGGCAGTTTGAAGCTCGGTAGCCAAGAGACTATAGGCTCTTGGCGGTATCCTTATAATGATGACTATTGAAACATCCAAAGATGTTTGACGTGAGTTTTGTCCGTCCTATTTATTTTGCACATACTGCTCTAGTCGGTAGCTTCCTGCAGTGAGGTAGACTCCTGCCATCGCAAGGATAACCCAGACTGATGGGAAGAGCGTTTGAAGGTCAATCGACTTGTACAACCAGTAAATCGGACTGATATACGCCACAAGTCTGAGCCAGCTTCCTCCAAAATCCCCAAACGCTGCTGGCATTCCAATCCCCGCCATCACCATGACAAACAGCACTCCAAACGTCGTCGCGTGTCCTGGTGATTTGAAAATTCTGAAGAAGAATAAGTTTAGGCAGAGACTGTAAATAATCGTTACGGCTAATAGTCCCGTAAACACTCCCCAGTTCATTTCTGGAACGAGTCCTGTAAAGAACATCGCTGCCATCATAATCATATTGACGATAAACATAAAGATAAAGTACGCCAATAAGAACGAAAGCGTGATTTCCAAATTCGAACGTGGAGAGACGACTGAGCGTTTCAACACATGACTCTTCTTGAAATTAATCCAGTCCGAAGCAATCACTGACGCATTCATGATGACATAAAGGAGAGAAATGAGCATGACTACTCCACTCGCAACACTCGTCTTCGTTTCATTGATAGTTACGACCATTTCATTGTCAGTCTCTGGTAAGGTCTCTTCTTTGGTCAACACGCCTGTTTGTTGCAGCTTCGCGTTTAGCATGACTTCTTTTAACACCTTCGTCAACTGTGCATCAAGTAGAAAGTCTCTTGTGCCGCGCTGCGTATTCCAGATGCGAATCGTTGGCACTTGGCCTTCTTTCGCCTTCTGTAAATAGTTGGCAGGCACTTCGTAAATAACAGTCATTTCTCCTTTTTTCAAGGCTTCTTTGGCGCTATCTAAGTCGAAGTACACATTTTCTTCTCGAATATACGGCGCAATCAATTCTTCGTACTCTTCATTCCCCTCGTTGAATACAAAGGCAACGGTTTTTGCGACCGTACTTGGCGCTTTCGTATCCACCCTTCCTTGCGTGGTAAGCATGATTCCATTGATAAGGACCGGCATTCCAATCATCATAAAGAGAATTAGTGGCATTTTCAATAATCGTTTCAAATGAAAGATTGTCATTTTTACAAGATTCATTGACGCGCCTCCTTTCTCTTCAATGACCAGTTAAAGGCTACCCCTAACACTAAAATAATCGGTGCGGCAACCATAGCCATCCCTTTCATCGACACGCCATTCATCACATCGACAAATGGGGTGTAAATAAATTGGCGGAATGGATTTCCGCTTAGGAAACTGAAGGTTGAACTAATACGATCTAGCGGGATGACTCCCGATAAGAACAAGTAAACTAAGTTAATTCCAGTTGAGAAGGCTGGTAGGTTCTTCTCCGTCACGAAATTGCCGAGTAAGTTTCCAAGGACATTAAATACTAGACTATAGAAAATGATGAGGACAAAGATGCTGCCGATGTTTCCTCCAAAAGTTGTTGGATCGAGGATTTTCCAAAGGCCGATATACACGAATGACAATAGCGTCGTCATAATCATGTTCACAGCTAAATCGAGTCTGTCTCGTTCGCAAATGCTAAATGGCAATACGTTCAAACGTTTGCGAAGGCCGCTGAGTTCTCGTTGTACCCCAAAGCGCATTGCAGTTTCAAGGAACATGATGAATAGGAATCCAAGTCCCGTAATCGCGTAGTGTTGGTTCGCAGTCACTTGAGACTCAGCTTCTACTTGGTCTGTCTCGAAGGCCCCCGCTGCAATTTCCTGTTGTAAGGACACAAGCATCCCTGCTGCTTGTTCGGGTGTAATGGATGCATTTTTACTTTCTGCGACTTCATGCATCACCGAACTTGCTTCTAATAATTGCGAAGTCACTGTTTTCAAGAGCGATTCATACACCGCAAGTGACGTACTCGATGTTCGCCCTGATTTCTCGATGGTAATCGGAGTTGCTTGCGAACGCGTTTGAATCGACTCTGTAAAATCCGAAGGAATCGTCGCAATGATTTTCGCATTTTCTCTAACAGTAGTTAGCGCAATTTGTTTTTCCTCCGTAAGCTTCTCAAACAATGCAACCACTTGTTCTC